>JACCDQ011593554.1_pt1 | contig 19650 bp, 16 predicted proteins | sample 7446031 | NCBI WGS metagenome assembly JACCDQ01 (sample SAMN15323442, study PRJNA562643) | freshwater metagenome | isolation source: river surface water | place: USA:Blue River Watershed | collected 2017-08-17
CAGGCGACTCAACAGGAGCTTGGACAGGCGACTGGATTGGGTACTGGCGACGCCGCCATCCGCAACATCGAGGACCTCACCAACCAGTCGACCGGCCAGATGGCTGGTGAGGCGACGAAGGCTGCCGACGACAATGCCAAGAAAGGCGCCGCGCAACCTTCCGACCTGGAATCCACGCTGGCGGCAGTTCGGCTGAACAAGGAGCGCCAACAGCGTCTTGTGGTCGCAGGCGACCCGAACGTCATGAAGGTGTTCAACGATAAGCTGGCTGCGCGCGGGCATCTGCACTTTCAAGGCGGCGTCGCGGTGATTACCGTGAGCCGGGCCAAGGCACTGAAGACGCTCCAGGAAGCTTCCCGTGAAGTGCACGGCGAGGCAGGTTCGGCGGTGCACGCCTTGTCGCTCAAGATGAACCGCGAAGGCGGCGGCGACATGGTCAGCCTGAAAGGCCCTGATGGCAGCCTGAAGGGCCCTGATGGAATTCTGGGCGCCATCAGCGACAACATCCGGACGAGCTACGACAACATCCGCGCAGGCATCCGGAACAACTTCGCCCGACAACACGAAGTCGACGTCGTGGTGGTGGGCGCTCCGGCGCACATCAAGGAGAAGATGGCGGAGCTCGGCGAGTTGACGACCACGATGGCGAAGGCGAATCACATCCCGGAGGGCTCGGCGCCTACTCAGGAGGTGGAAGGCCGGAAGACGCTGAAGCTACCCGATGACGGCGGCCCGGTGAAGGTTGAGGCGACTGCCGAGTTGCAGCAGGTCGTCTCCCACATGAAGCTCAAGGTCGACGCCTTCACGGCGGAGCGTCTGGCGCAGGCGGCGGAGCTCAGGGCGTTCGAAGACAAGAAGCGCATGGACGCCATGGCCGCCCACAAGGAGAAGGCGGCGGGGGCTGCGGACGGCGCCAGCCCGGAGAGCGCTCCGGTGAAGGCCGAGAAGCCGAACGAGCACTCCGAGAAGCTCGCCTCGGCGCTCAACCTGGCGTTCAAGGACACCAACCTGCTGCACTCCAGCAACGCCAAGAACCAGCTGGAGGCGGTGTCTCTGCTGACGCAATTCCGTCGGCTCAAGGACCCCACCGAGCGGGAGCTTCAGACGTTGCCTGAGACGCAGCGCCAGACGGCGATTGTTCAGCTCGCGGCGCTCGTCCAAAAGGTCGACAGCAACGAGTTCGGCAAGGATGCTGTCAAGAGCCTCGACTCGCACTCGGCAGACACCTCTTCCGCGCGCCAAAAGGTTGACGCGTACGTCGCCATGGAAGCCGCCCGGGACGCCAACTTCGGCGCCAAGGCTCAGCCGCTCCTGAAGGAGATGGTCGACCGCAAGGCCATCACCGAAGAGCAAGCCACCGCGGTCACCACCCAGATTGCGAAGGCCCACGCATCGGAAGCCGCGAAGTCGACCGGCTCGGCGACTTCCACCGCCCCGGCAGCCGCCGCACCCAGCGCTCAGGCGGGCGACTCGACCGCAGCACAAGGCAGCGCCACGCCCGCGGCTCAAGCCACCTCGCCGCAAGCACCGGCACAGGCCGCTGAGCAAGCCGCAACCACAGCCACCGCAGCGACGACCAAGGAAACGGGCAAGAGCGCGGAGGCTCCCACCACCAGTTCTTCCCTGGCAGCCCCCGCCGGCGCCCCCGCCGGCACCACAACGACTTCTGCTTCGGACTCCTCTTCAGCGTCTCACGGGTCGTCGACGGTCGTCTCAGCCAAGGATGCCGCCACATCCTCCGGTCCCTCCACATCAGCCACCGCAGAAGCTGACGCCAAGACGTCCCTGCGCACCACCGTGGAGCATCTGGCCAGCCGCACCAGCGCCGGCCAGCTGGACGCCACGCAGGCCTACGGGCTGGTGGCGTCTCTGGATGCCATCCGCACCAAGCCCCTGTCGGCGCTGGATGCGGGCTCAGGCGACCAGCCGAGCAAGACTCTGGCGAACATCGGGACGGTGCTGAAGGAGCTGGAGAGCGGCAAGTTCGGCGACGAGCTGAAGGTTCTGGCGAAGGACCTGGCCGACCCGGTTCAGAGATGGTCCCAGCAAGATGCACAACGCATTGGCAAGGATGCCTCGGCCTCCGGAACGGCAACTACCTCCCCCGCTGTGCAGGGTGAGTCGCAGGGCAAGTCGGGCAACGCTGACGTGACCGCCAAGGTGTCGGATGGCGCCACTCAAGGGGCGACGAACAGCATCTCGAGCGCGACCTCCGCGTCGACGGAGGCCGCATCCCCTCAGGCGGCGGCCGCGCAGCTTGCGAAGGAGCAGGCCTTGCAGCGCGTGTGGGAGACCGAGTCGGCTGGCGGGAAGCTTTCCCAGATGATGGCCAACCCTCCAGGCTCGTTCACAAACCGGGACAAGAGCTGGAACGAGTCGAACATCCAGAAGGCGGCGCAAGAAGTGCTCAAGATGGACCCGGAGGCGGTGACGCAACTGTCGTCGGCGCAGCGCACGAAAGCCGCCGTCTACTCAGCCTGGCTGGCTGACAACGCTAGCACCGGCAAGCTGCCGGGCTTCACCTCCGAAGCCGGCAAGAAACTCGCCAGCCAGTTGGTGGAGCGGGCGACCGCGCTGTGGTCGAAGCTGGAGCCGGATGCGAAGATTCCGAAAGACGTTCAGACGCTCCTGACGAAAGCCGACAACATGGTGGAAGCCCGCCGTGAACTGGACCGTACGGCCACCTCAGCGCAATCTACCCAAGGCGCCGGCGCGGCGACCTCTGCGCGCGCCATCAGCCCACAAGCTGCAAGCGCGCTGGCGAAGGACCTGGTGCATTCCGTATACCGCCAGCCGGACATGAGCGAGGCGCAAGCCAAGTACCTGCTCAAGAACGCCGCCAACCTCACACCGGAGGCCATCAAGGCGCTGGACCCGGCGACTCAGGCGAAGACGGCTGTGGCGCTCGAAGCCTTCGTCAAGTCGGTTCGCGATGGCGCCATGGGAGAAGTGGCTCACATGCCGCCGGCGGTGCAGAAGAATGTCGCTGCCGCAGAAGGGGCGGCAGACAAACTGGTTACCGCCTTGAGCAAGGACCCGTCGATGCGTGAGCACCTGGATAAGGCCCAGACCGAGCTGTCGGGCAAGACCAACTCTGCCGCCAAGGGAAGCGCCCGCCAAGGCGCCGCCGAGGGCGTCAAGCAGGTCGACACGCGGGCACCCGGCAAGTCGAGCGGGCCCAGTCTCGAGCGATAACCTGAATCGCGCGCACAGAGGGGCCTATAGGCCCCTTTTCTAGCGACCTAAAGGGTTCCAGCTAAAGGCACATTTAGGCTGCTGCGTGTTAAGCTGAAATGACTCAATCGAGGGATTTGAATCGTGTGCGAGCCCAGCCTGCCAAGTGCCGAGAACTGGACGCCTGACGCTGGATTCACAGGTTCTCTTGCCGCCTTGGTGACAGCCTCAGGGCAGGTTCTCTGGCAGTCGCCAGGAGAGCAGCCCATCTGCTCCGTTTTGCAGCGCGCCATTTCCTTCCTGGAAGAACAAGCTCAAGGCGCCGAGTTGGGCTCCAGCGGAGGCACCGCGCACTCCGCTCGCGAGGTGTACCTTTCTGCCACATTGGCGCAAAGCGTGGCAGAAGCTTGCTCGACACCAACGACGTTCCAGCGGAGCTGCAACTGTATCCGCCGTGGCGCCCGCGCCGTTGTCATGGTGCAAACCCAGGCAGTGAGCGGCGTGCTGCAAGCCATGGTGACTTGCCAGAAGGCGCCGCAGCCCGAGCCCTACATTCCTGTGGGTTCTTTTAAGACACCCACAGCGTAGCGAATCAGTGCTCCGCGGAGGCGAGGTCGAGCTCCGTGAGCGACCACTCTTCGGTCAACCCGGTGTACGTGATACCCAGCTTGTCTGGTGACGTGTTGTTGCGGTCGTAGCCAAACACCAACCCGACGTGGAGGCCATCACCTGCGCAGGTCACCATACCGTCCTGTCCCGCGCGGAACTCGGCATCCGCCTTGACGCGGACAAAGGTGCCCACCTGGAGCTGGACAGGGTGACCCGCTGGCAGGTCAACGGGCCTCGGGAACGCCTCCTCGAACCAGTGGGCGCGCAACTCTTGCAGCCGCTCCCGGCTCAAGGCCCCGGTCTGCTCGGTCTCGGCAATGACCGCATCCACCCCGCAGTGGGGGCACACAGCGGTCCGACCCTGGGCGTCGCTCACCCACTCGCGCACCATGGAGGACTCGAACACCCGCGTGCAGAAGTAGCACCCACACCGGGCAGCGGCCGCCACAGCGACCTCGTTGGCCAGGCTCAGCTGGGACACTTGAGCCATCAGGGCGTCCATCGACATTCATAATCTCCTTGCTAAGCTTGAAGTATACCACAAAACTACTTTTTGCTGGTATACTAACGGCACGCGAGTTTAGGCTCCTCGGCTGGTTCGTGGTTTTTCCTATACGGCTAGTGTAACTAACCGAGGAAACATCATGACAACTGGACTTCTTGTGGTGGATGTGCAGCCGGCCTACGCCGGAAGCTGCGATGCGGTGGCCAAAAACGTGGCCCGGCGCATCAACAACACGGTCAAGCCCGTAATTATCCTTTGGGTTGGTGAGGGCCTGACCAACGACAGTGAAGAGTCGGTGCGAGCGTACCTGCATGAGAAAGGCGCCCGACCGGGTCGCCTGGACCAGGCAACCTTCATCGAGAAAGACTACGGCTTCTTCCGGGGCTGGATGGACCAGGGTGTGCACCGCGACGACATCGTCAAGGTGGGCACGCAGCTGTTCCAGCAGAGGCTATGCAGCAGCGAAGACCTCGACCTGGATGCCCTCTTTGAAGGGGAGACCCCCTGGCTTCCATCATCGGACCACCTGGTGGCCCCGGCGTTCGACGCCAGGCGCCTGCTGATGCTGGACTCGTTCGAGACCTGCGGTGGCGGCTCGGAGGAGTGTTTGGCAGAGATGGAGCTGTGGCTGCAAATGCGGGGCAAGCCGTTCGAGCGGCTGCACCCTACCCTTGTGTACTGAAGGAGCGAGAAGATGCACATCGAAGAATTCCTGGTACGCCTGGGCATCGCGGGCCACCCCGGCCTGCGGGTCGACGTGAAGGCGGAGGGATACCGGAACTTCACCTTCGGGTGTCGAGCCGGCCCTTCGAAAGCGAACATCCAGGACCTGGCACATGAGCTTGCTCATGCGGCTCAGTTCGGCGCTCGCAGCTTCAAGCGGCGCGCCAAGGAGCATGGCTTCGCCTTCAAGCTCCATGAGGTGGAGGTTGCTGGTCGCTACTACGTGGAGCCGCAAACCGCTGGCGCCACGTTGCGGGAACTGGAGACCTTCGCCTATCAGGCGCACCTGATGGAGCACGCAGGCGTCATGCCGGACCTGGACAAGTTCCTGACGCATGGGGCGGACCTCATGGTTCGGTTCATGCCGGACTGGTACTGCATCCCTGGTGAGAACGAGGCCGAACGCAAGACCTGGTGTGCGGCGAGGGCCCGTCGGTTCTACAAGCGACTCCATCGCGACAACGTGCTGCGTCGACTGAACGACTGGCTGGACGCCACCGCGCACCACCTGGGCGCAACCAACAACAGAGCGGCTCTGGCCGCGTAGAGAGTGAAGTGATGACAGTAGAAGTGCAGACGGCGAGCGCGCTGTTTCTGAACTGCGCCGCCGGTTTCTGGGAGTCGTACAGGCGCAGGCCTGGGATGCCCCGTCGACGCGCGCTGCTCCAGCTGTTCCAGGCGAACCCGGGAACGCTGCTGCCGGTGAACAACAAGTGGCAGGCGGCTTCGGCCGACCCGGACCTGGCCTACCTGATGAAGCGGGGCGTACTCCGCCAGATTCGAGAAGGCGGTGGCAAGCGGCATGCGATGAACAAGAGCTCTCGCAAGCGGCAGACCTACCTGGTCCTGGTTGCCCCCTTCCCCCAGGAGGCGGCATGCAAAGGTTGAAGTGTCTCGTGGGCCTGCATTCGTGGCTGGCGACTCCTGCGGTTTATGCGGACGAGACAGCTGAACGGCTAGCGATTCCCCTGGAGTCAGGCTCGCGCACGTGCTTGCACTGCGACAAGACTCAAGTCGAGGACAGGCATTGCTTGGGGTTGAACCCGCCAGAGTACTACAGCACCTGGCACACGACCCAGCTCAGAACGTGAACTCAAAGGCCCCTCGACTGAGGGGCCTTTCATTTTTTGGGCCGCTCGTTCAGCGATGCCCGGGCAGCCAGGCGTGAGCTGGCGCTCACGGCATCAGCGCACCCAGACTTGCCCGGCCTGGTTCCAGCCCCGACCTGTCACTTCCATACCGTTGCGGCTCGCCGCGCCCGATGCACTGCCGTAGCCGTAGTTGATGCCCGGGTTCGGCAGCCAGGCCGTTCCTCGGTAGGCCTTGAAGCCATAGTAGAAGTACGGCGTCTGGTTCTGTGCTGGGGTAGTCCAAGTGCTACCCCAGCTAGCCTTCGTATCACGGTTGCCCGTCGCGGTCGGCGAGGTGGCATTGAACAGATTGCTTCCGTTCCAGCGGTGGTAGTTCGTGACGACGCTAGGGTTGGCATCCGACATGACGCGAATCGCCTCGCGGGCAATCGTGTTGATGACCGCGTCCGACAGCTTGGCTGTTGTCGTCTGGACCGGCGAGGTAAGGGCGCCAACGGCATTTCGGTCCAGATGAATCGTGCTTGTGGTGGTGATGCGGGCCACAAGAGTCCAGCCGCCATCGTCCGAGCTCATGTCGCACACAACATTCATGGCCGGCTCACCCCCAGGCTGGATGCGATACGTGCCGGAGCCGACATCCCCGGAAAACGAGTGAATCCCGTCGGACGGGAAGCGGTACTCATAGCAGCTCGAGGCCAAGGAGCCATCCGCCCAAGCACGATAGCCGCCAGGCTGGACCGCCATACCCGTGCCCGTCACCTGAATCGCATAGGCGCGTTGTGCCGTCTTGGTCTTGTACGTCGCCTGGACCTCGAAGGTCGCGTCCCCAATCTGGCTCGGCGTTCCGAGGAGTGCGCCAGATTGGGGGTTCAAGGTCAACCCAGAAGGCAGCGCACCAGAGGCCAATGACCAGGCCACGCCCACACCAGTGAATGAAGAGTCTCCCGTAACGCTCAGGAGCGAGCCGAACTCAACCCCAGCATAGACCAGCCCCACCGTTGCCGAAGGCAGTGTGTAGCCGCTGAGAGAGACTGAAATGGCCTCCGCAGCAACAGCCTGCACGCGATTCTTGACGGGCACCACAACATAGTAGTCACTGGCCATCACGCCAAGACTTGCAGCCCCCAACAAAGCCGCGATGACAGTTCTTTTCATAGTTAGCTCCACAGCTTTTGGTCAGATGAACCACATGGCTCAGTAGCTTCCCGTGGCAAGTCTTCCAAAAAGAAGGTACACACAGGCGACCAATGTATAGCGCTTAAGCGTCTACACCATCAGGAAGCGATTAACGTGCATACCACAAAAGGTGCCTTTGAGGCGCAGTAGGCTCTGTATTCAACACCCGAAAGCGTCAACCGAAGCCACGTGCTGCGAGACTTGCCCGCATTCTCAAGGGCTTGCAGGCCAAATCGGAGGCCCTTGTCGTCCACCAACCGGGTTGCATTCTGCCCTGCGAAGGTAGGCTGCCCCTGGTAGTAAAGAATGGAGTGTTGTTCGCTCTCCAGTACCCACACCGGGTAGGACGGCGCGATGCGTTTGACCACACCAGTATGGATGCTCTCCAGAACCCTGGGCAATCCGGATGGGACCACTCCCGAGACCAGATTCAGAAGCTGGGTCGAGTTTGTGATAGCCTTCACGTTGGCATCCTCAGCGTGCGCAGCGGTCGATAGGCTGAACGCCAACCCGGAGATGACAGATGCAGATAGCGCATTCTTGAAGAAATTTCTTGCAGCTCGCTTGACCACCTGGAACTTACAGGCTACATTCCCGCGTAGTGAGAGATTGAAACCTTGCTTGGAAATAGAGTTTGTTTTCATGGCAGGACCAGGGACCTTGGGCGAGCTCAGGCAACCGACGATGTGTTCATCGAACTCACCGCATTGGCTGAATGGCCAATGTCGGGAACGCTGAGCGATGAACCTGTATAGCTCACCTACAAGGTAGTGAGGGTATCCATGAGAGACTACGCAGTTCACCACGGCTCCACCTATCAGGAGCGTGGCGACCGGCGCCCGCAAGGCAAATCCAGGCCGCCAGGCGTTCCGCGTTCTCGCCGAGCCATCAACTTGGGCCGACTCGGCGAAGAGTTGGGCCGCGATGTACTAGGTGCTGCCCTGGGGCTTACTGAACAATCCCTTCAGCTGATGCTGGAGGGCCGGGACCCTGCCCGTGAAGCTCAATACGCCATCCATCTTAAGCACAAGATGGAAGACGCGGGCATCCCTTCCAATTGGGTTGAGCGTGACACCCCCCCGCTCGAGCCAGCCTTTCTGCGCTCGCTGCGCGCGATGGCTGCCGAGGCGCCGGACAAGGCGCCGGTCCGGCGCTTGAACTTCAAGCGCCTGGCTCAGGCGTTCGATGGCCGCTTGCAGTTGCTGGCCGACGCCGTCGAGATGCATCTTCCGACGCTCCTGAACGTGGCCGAAGGCCGGCTCCCTCTGGACGACTACCGGTTCAACCACATCAACCCGCGCCTCATGCGTGCCGGCTTTGCCGACGGTTGGCTGGAGGAACCGAACCCCGAACTGCACGACAGCATGCTCGAGAAGCTCGAGCAGATGGCGACTGACGAATATGAAAAAGGACTTGGCGACGAGGACGACGTCCTGAAGAACGTCGGTCAAACCTTCGTCAGTCCCGCCCCTGAGCAGGTCGTGGCTGCGCAAGTGAAACTTGCAGCCCCCGCAGTTGAACCCCAACAGAAGGAGATTGAGATGGCAACGTCGCCGCAGCAACAGCAGCACCCCGAGGAGGCGACCCGGTCGGGCCTGCCTCCTTTGGAATTCAAGGCCGCGGGATTCCCTGCTTCCGGAGCTCCCATGCAGCACCCTTCGGCAGGGGGAGCCAAGGTGCCCCGTGGCGCGCTGGTTTTTGGCGCGAAGAAGGCGGCAAAGGCGGGTGTCGCCGCGCCTACGTCGACGGCCACCTCAGCCCCGGCTGCTCCTGTGGTCCGGGCACCGCGAGCCACCATCACCAAGGAAGTGTCTCTCGCCCGCGCGAATGCACTGGAGAAGCTGCTGGAGGGGGCTCGACGCGGAGCCAAGGTCACACTCTGGCGCGACATCATGAATAGCAGCCTGCCGTTCTGGGGCAATATGCGCCGCGGCGCGGTGTTGTTTCGCGACGACCTGGCCGAGAAGGTCACCGAGGCCCTTGGGCTGCCGAACGGCTGGCTGGACAACCCGACGTTCCCTCCCGCCACCATCGCGCCTTGGGTGATGGATGCCAACGTACCCAGGCCCGGAGCTGACGGCAAAGAAGCTTCTGCACCGACCACGGCTTCCGCGCCGGCTTCCACTCCGGCAGCCGCCCCGGCCCCCGCACCGACCGCTGCGCCGGCTGCCGCTCCGACCAAGCGGCCCTACACGCGCCGTACCCCGGCGGTCAGCCCTCAGCTCACGCTCGCGGCCGCACCCCCTGCCGGCACCCAGCTGACGCTCAACCCTCCTCCCGCCAGCGCGCCAGCGACGCCGGTCGTCGTCGCATCGGCCCCTGCCCCTGCCCCGGTCGCCGCGCCGGTCGCGGTTTCGCCCGTGGCCTCGCCGGTCTCGGTGCCCTCCGCGCAGACGGCATGGCCGGCCAGCCAAGGCCAACCCGGCCCCATCTGCCAGGCGCTGGTCTCCACCTTGTCGACCTTGTCGGCGTCGGGGGCCTTCAGTGAGCAGGATGCCCTGCAGATGCTGAACACCCTGATGACACGCCGGTAACGCATTACCCACCCCGCCAGAGCCCCTCATTGAGGGGCTTTTTTCATGGTCTGACCAACAATCCCTAGCGTACTTGCGTTTTTCTCGATTCTTGATATACTATCGGCCAGTCGTTGGGCATTGCGCCCACAAACATGCTCTGACAGTATCTCGAGGAAACGATGAACATACGCTCACGGTTGGCCGCCAGCTTTGCCGCCCTGGCAATTGCTGTCGTGGGGGTCGCCACTCTTGGCCTCACCGCGCTATCCAAGGACCATGCCCGGTTCAAGGTGTACACCGATGAGGTTGTCATCGAGTTGCAGCTGGCAAGCCAGCTTCAGCAGGGCATCTACGCCCGCGCACTGGCCGTTCGCAATGTGCTGCTGAACACAAGCAATGCCGACTATGCGGCAGCTCGCCAGACGCTTGAGGCCACGCACCACGACATCGGTCAGGCGCTGACCAAGCTGCGCGCATTCCCTCACCTTTCGGTGGGGCAGCAGAAGATTCTGGCGGGCCTGGAAAAGGCCGAAACTGAGTACAGCCCGCACATCGCTCGCGTGCTGGAGCAGGCCCAAGAAGGCTCCTTCCAGTCGGCCCACGACAAGCTGCTGCACGACGGGCTCCCCCTCCTCGCTCAGCTGACGAAGGGCTCCAGCGATTTTGTCGAGTCCTGTTCCCAACAAGCGGCCTTGGATGCGCGCGCGGCAGAGGCGGAATTCCTACTCAACCGGTGGATGCTGCTGGCTGTGGGTGTTCTAGCCTCGGCCTTGGCGGCGCTGCTCGCCTGGCAGGTGCCCCGCTCCATCGTGCGACCGATTGAGAAGGCCGTGAAGGTCGCCAAGACGGTGGCTGCCGGAGACCTGACCACGCGCGTCGAAGGTCACCAGCGCGACGAGTTGGGTCACCTGATGACGGCCCTGGCGGAGATGAGCCAATCGCTGGAGCGCATCGTGGGTGAGGTGCGACACAACGCCGAAGGCGTTGCCACAACCAGCGCCACGCTCGGCCAGGGCACGCAGAACCTGGCGCTGCGCACCGAACAGCAGGCCGCCTCGCTGCAGGCGACGGCCACGACGATGCATCAGCTGGCCCGTTCGGGTCAGTCCGTGGCGGAAAGCGCCGCCCAGGCCGACCAACTGGCCAAGAGCGCGGCTGCGCTGGCGGTGCGCAGCGGCGACGCCGCGCTGCAGATGAAGGCGACCATGACGCACATCGCCGAGAGCTCGGCCCGGGTGGCCGACATCACCTCGACCATCGAGTCCATCGCCTTCCAGACCAACCTGCTGGCACTGAACGCCGCCGTCGAGGCCGCGCGTGCCGGCGAGGCGGGCCGCGGCTTTGCCGTGGTGGCGAGCGAGGTTCGGGCCCTGGCCCAGCGCAGTGCCCAGGCGGCCAAGGACATCAAGGAACTGACGGCCGCAGGCGCCACGCGCGTCGAGGCCGGTGTCGTCCTGGCCAACCAGTCCGGCCAGTCGATGCAGGAGCTGGTGACGGCTTCCAAGCGCGTCACGGACTTGATGGGCGAAATCAGCTTCGCCAGTGCCGAGCAAAACGGCGGCGTGACCCAGGTCAGCCAAGCCGTCATGCAGCTGGACGCCACCACGCAGCAGAACACGACCCTGGTCGAAGAAAGCTTCGCGGCAGCTTCGCACCTCGAGAGCCAGGCACAGAGTCTCGTGGCGGCGGTCTCGGTGTTCCGGCTCCCCGGCCACTGAACCTGGTTGCCCTGACGCCAGCTTGGATTTCTGTCGTTCGTCCTATACGGATAGCAGCATCCGCTGAACACGAAAGGACATACACGATGAACAAACTGACTGACTCTGCCATCCAGGCTCTGTCGACTGACGAAATCAATGCGCACTTGGTGCGTTTGATGGCCGAAGCCGGCTTGACCCTGCTCAAGCGCGACGAACCGCTGCCCTACACCTTCGACCTGTTTCACGACATCAAGGAGTGGCACGAGGTCGACAGCATCCTGAACGGGGAGCCGCACTGCAGCGGGCTGGGCAGCGATGAGCTGCGCCGGTTCGCCCAAACGTACGGCTATGTGCTGGACCATCCGGCCACCTGCTCGTTCACGAGCGACTGGTCGGCTGCCGGCAAGCTGATGGCCGCGATGTACAAGGGCCACCGCTTCGCCCTCACGGCGGAAGAGGGAGGCGCCCGCGCTACCGGCGTGGACCGTCTCGGCTACTTCCATGCGTTCCAGGACGTCGAACCCCTGGTGGCCGCCATGCGCTGCGCGCTGGCGATTCAACAAGTCGAGGTGGCCCTTGGCTAAGCTGTACGCGCGCACCAGCGCGATGAACGCGGGCAAGAGCACGCAGCTCCTGCAGATTGCCCACAACTACGAGAGCCTGGGCCGAAAGGTCCTGCTGATGACGGCGGCCGTCGATGACCGCTACGGTGTCGGTCGCATCACGTCGCGCCTTGGCGTGTCGCGTGAAGCTGCTGTCTTCCGTGCGGACATGGACATGTTCGAGGTGGTTCGCAGCTACCTCGACGGTCTCGAAGGCCCTCACCAGCTGGGCGCCGTGCTCATCGACGAGGTGCAGTTCCTCACGGGCATCCAGGTGCAGGCCCTGCATCGCGCGGTGCATGTGCTGAAGGTGCCGGTGATGGGCTTCGGTCTGCGCACGGACTTCAAGGGCAACCCCTTTGAAGGTTCGGCCATGCTGCTGGCCCTGGCCGAGGACATCGAAGAGGTGAAGACCGTGTGCGCTTGCGGCAAGAAGGCCACGATGAACATGCGCGTCGACGCCCAAGGCAAGCGGGTCACCGAAGGCCCTCAGGTGGAAATCGGCGACGCCCGCTACCGTCAGGTTTGCGGCAGCTGCTTCTACAACTGACCACCCTCTCCGTCCCGACTGGCTCACGCTGGTCGGGATTTTTCAACGACCCGATGGCTACCTACTGCGCCAAGCCTCGCGACCTGGCCCTGTTCACAAAGTTGGTGAGGTTGGCCGCCGGCGATACCCAGGTCGTCTACCAGGCGCTGTCACAGACTGGCCGTGGCACCGTGCCCCTGACGGAAGTGGTCCGCTACATCGAGACCCACCGCGCAAAAGCTCCGGTTGGCGAGCCAAAGCAGGAGGCGATGGATTCGCTGGGCGCTATAGGCAGCGCGACCAGGGCCGGCTGATTCGCAGCGCAGCCCATCAACCCGACGTTCCCCCATGACCACCTTGCCAGCTTACCTCGCGTACTGGGGCAAAGCCCACCCTGAGTCCGAGGGCGCGTGCGACTGGCATCCGCTGGCCTACCACGGCCTGGATGTCGCAGCCACCGTGGAGGCCTACCTTCAAGCACGACAAGGTGTGCGGCGCAACCTGGCCCGCCTGCTGGGTGTGTCGGAGCCCGCCGCGGTGCAGTTCGCCGCGCTGCTGGCGGCGCTGCACGACTTCGGCAAGTTCGACCTCTTGTTCCAGGCCAAGAACCCGGAGCGCTTTGCCGAGCTGGCCCCAGGCAAGCCTCTGCCGGCGCCCCAACCGGACCAGCCGCACTCGCGTGTCGGGCTGCGCACCGTGTTGCGGATGGTGCAGGACCGATGGTTTCCGGATGACGATGCGGAGGCCCTGGAGGCGCTGCTGGAGCCCCTGCTCAATGCGGCCTGCGGCCATCACGGCCGACCCGAGATGCCCGGTGGCGCGGTGGGCCTTGCGCGCGCCAACAAGGCTGCGGCGGCCGCCTACCTGGAAGACCTGGCGAAGTTGCTCGACGTGCAGCAGTTCGTCATTCCGCCGGAAGCGACGCGCAACGAGGCCTCGATGCTGCTGGCCGGCGTGATAACGCTGTGCGACTGGGTGGGTTCTGCGCAGGTCTGGTTCCCCTACCAGGCGCCTACCCGGTCCCTGGCCGACTACTGGAGCGCTGCCCGCACGCAAGCCGCGCGCGCCGTGCTGGAAGCTCAGCTCAGCGAGCCGGCCCCACCCTCTCGAGCACGCGCGAGCTTCCAGCACCTGTATCCCGGCATTGAGAAGCCCACCCCGCTGCAGACGTACGCCGACACGGTGGCCCTGCCCGAGCAGGCTCAGCCCCTGCTCTTCATCCTGGAGGATGCCACCGGTGCGGGCAAAACCGAGGCGGCCATGACGCTGGCCCTGCGGTTGCGCGCGGCAGGCTTTGGCGAGGGGGTGTTGCTCTCCCTGCCCACACAGACCACCACCAACGCGCTGTTTCGCCGTGTGGTGGGCCAGACGGAGAAATTCTTCGCCGACGGCGCCTCGCACACCGCCACCCTGGCCCACGGCCGCGCATCGTTGGCGCTGAAAAAGCTGCTGGCCGATGATGCATTTGCCGCGAGCATCAGCGCCGAGCTCAGTGGCTGGGCCAGCGACAGCCGCAAGACAGCGCTCCTGTCCGACTTCGGGGTGTGCTCCATCGACCAGCTGGTGATGTCGGTGCTGCCGGTGCGGCATGTGGTCATGCGCCGGCTGGGCGTGCACCGGAAGGTGCTGGTGGTCGACGAGGCCCACGCCTGCGAGCCCTACCTGATGCAGCTGCTGGCCACGGCGCTGGAAACCCATGCGCAGGCAGGAGGTAGCGCCATCATTCTCTCGGCCACGCTCCCGGCCAGCGAGAAGGAGCGGCTGGCCCAGGCCTTCGGGGCAGGCGCTGCACGCTACGCCGCGGCGGCATCGAGCGCATCGACGGCGCTCCTGCGGTCGCCCCACTACCCGCTCGCCACGATGCTCTGCGCGGGGCATCTCGCACGGGAGCAAGCCATCGACCCTGCCAAGCCCCGCAGCAAGCTCTGGTTCGCACCGGTAGACGCCGCAGGGGTCGAAAAGCTGGTCAGCGGATGGCTCAAGGCCGGCAAGTGCGTGGCCATTCTGCGCAACACGGTCAAAAGCGCCCAAGAGACTTTCAAGGTCTTCAACAAGCTATTCCCTGGCCAGGTGGAGCTCGTGCACGCACGCTTCACGGTCCAGCACCGCGTGGCCAACGACGAGCGGCTGCTGACCCGGTTCGGGAAGGAAGCGCCAGCCGCTGGCCGCCGAGGCCGGCTGGTGATTGCCACCCAGGTCGCTGAGCAGTCTCTGGACGTGGACTTCGACGAGATGGTCACCGACATTGCACCGCTGGATGCGCTGCTGCAGCGCGCCGGCCGGCGCTGGCGCCACATCCGCGATGCAGACGGCAACTGGCTGCCCGCCGCGGGAGCGGTCGATGGCCGGGAACCGGGCCCCATCTATGTGGTCATGCCGCCGGTTGCGGACAACGCCGAATTCCTGACCCAGCTGCCGCAGCACACGGCTTTCGTGTACGACCTGCCGGCGGTTCTGTACCGCACCGCCGAGTTCATCGAAAAGGGCGGCCAGGTCGAGCTGCCGAGCGGCGTTCGCGCGCTGATGGAGTGGGTCTACGAGGCGTCTCCCTCCGTCCCCGGCTATCTGTGGGCGCAGCAGGATGCATCGGACAACCTGCGCCATGGCCAGCGAGCGGCCGCTCGAGTGGTGCAGCTGGGCGCCCAGGTGGCTTATAGCTGCCAGGACCTGGCGCTGCTCACCGACACCCTGGCCACGACGCGGCTGGGGGACGAGTCTTACAGCGTTGTGCTGTGCAACGACCTGGGCCGCCCCTTGTTCGGCAGCGATGAGCTGTCCAGCGTCAGCGTGCGAGCGGCCAACCTGGCCGTCGAGGAGGACAGCCGTGGCGTGCGGCGTCTGAAGCTGAAGCCCTCGGCTGGCGGCTGGGCAGCGGCCGCCACGAACCAGAAGGGCCGCTCGGTGCAGGTCCAGTATTCACTGGAAGCTGGACTGGAACTGCTCCGCTGACGGCGGCGAACCCACGGCTTGAGCCATACCAGCCGTGGCGTCTCTCGTGTCGAGACAGGACGCTGATATAGAAAGTTAGCTTTCTGGTATTGAAGGCGGCTTTGTGACTTGCGAAATAGCCATTTTTTGGTATACTACGCAGTCATGAATGGCCCTGCGCAAGTGCACGGGCCTCGCCACCGGAGCTGCCTTGAACCTATTGTCAACCGCCTGGGTGCCTGCCCTGCTGCCCAACGGAACCGTCAAGACGCTGTCCCTGCGTGAAATCCCGGCCAGCGGCGCCCTGCGAGTGCAGCACCCCCGCGCGGATTTCAGCGCGCTCATCACCGAGCTGGTCGTGAGCCTGTTCCAGACGCTGGCCGCGCCGGCGACGGTGGCCGCCCGCAATCGCATGCTCTCTGAGCCTTCGAGTGTGGATTGGTCTCAGTTCACCGACCAGCATGCTGCTTTCGAGGTTCTAGGCGACGGCCCGCGGTTCCTGCAAGCGCCTGAAGTGCTGGGCAAGGACCTGGTGCCTGTGTCCGCCTTGCTGTTCGAAGCGCCTGGCGACAAGACGGTGCGCGAAAACCGGGACCACCAGTACCGCCGCGAGGCCTTCGGCCACATGTGCCCGCGCTGCGCGGCCGTGGGCCTCTTTCTCACGCAGTCTCACACGCGGCAGAACGGCGCCGGCTACTACACCGGCCCGCGAGGCGGAAGCGTCATGACGGTGCTGGTGGAAGGCGCGTCCCTGTGGGAGACGGTCGTCCTGAACCTGCTGCCTCAGCCGCAGTTCCAGGCCAAGCACGCCGATGCAGAGGCGCCCGTTGGCGTCTACCCGTGGATGGCCGGCAAAGAGGCCTTCACGCTCACGGCACTGCGCCCTGAGCACTACGGCGCCCATGGGGTGCTGTGGTGGACGCCGGTGGGCATCCGCCTGGCGACCGAGGCCAACGAGTCTGGCCAGGCGTGCAGCGAGTGCGGCGACGCCGCGCCGACGCTGGTCAGCGGGCTCTACCGCGCGCCGGCGAAGGCCCGTGTGCCGGCGTTCCTGAAGCATCCCCTGACTTGCTACAAGCCGCACCCCAAGGAAGAAGGGGCCGAACTGCCCATGCTGGTGCCGCCCAAGCCGCTGACGCTGGAGGACTGGCTGGCCCTGACCCTGGGCACGACCAGTCTGGGCGCCCTGCCCGCGCTCACGCTGCTGTCGAGCCGGCAAGCGGAGCGCACCCACCTGCGCGCGTTCGGCCCCCAGATGCACATCGCGTCGCTGATGTCCTGGTTCGATGAGACCGCGCCCGTGTTCGTGTGCGAGGACCCTCAAGAGGCGGAGGGCATCAAGAGCGTCGCTCGAGCCCTGCTGAAGACCATGCAGGAGGTCCAGCCGGTTCTGTGGAAAGCGCTGCGAGAGCTGAAGGTTCGCGCGGGCACACAGCCGGTGCCTCTGCGCATGCAGGCCGACAGCATCCTGGCGCAGTTCCAGGTGCACGCCCGGCAGGCGCTGCTTGTCGCGCTGCGTCAGTTCGATGCGGACCTCGGCGCTCTGCCCCTTCAGGCCCATACCGACTTCCAGCAGAGCCTGGTGAGCCGCGCCCGGTCCCTGTTCAACGACAACCTCGTGATTTCAGTGCAGGACATCGAGCAGACCCGCGCCGTCCTGGCCCGAAAGAACACCTTCAACCGCGCCCTGGCCGGCATCGCCGCCGCCTGAGCCCGACCCATCGCCATGCACCCCACACCTACCCCCACAACTACCCCCGCGATTACGCCGCAAGGCATCGTCGTCAGCGTCGTTGCCGCCCTGAGCAACCGCAAAGACCCCAGCTACTTCCGCCTGCGCCGCGGCTCCGAGCTGCTCGAAGGCATGCTGAGCGCGGGCTTCGCCCACGCCCTGCAGAAGGCCGAGCAAGCCGGTTTCACCTGGATGAGCTTCCGGCACGACAACCTGGCCTGCGCACTGCTCCTGGCTGCCCGCGTTGACGGAAACCACCAGCAGACTCTGGGCGCCGCACTGCAGGCCGCTGGCTTCAGTGAGTTGCGTTTCGCGCAGCTGCTGGCGGCCGACACCCCTGCAGAGGTCTTCCAGCACCTGCAACGAGCCCTGCGATTCACCGGCGGCCGCGTGTCGGCCTATGACGTGGCCCGTACCGCGCTCGACTGGACGCCCCAAGGCGCTGACCAGGTCCGCAAGCGCCTGATTTGCCAGTTCCACGCCCTGCCTGTTGAAGAGCCTGCGTCTGTCTGAGCTCCGACAGACCACACCCATTGACCCCTCTACGCACAACGTCCATGACCACTGCTTTCCGCTTCGTCCAAATCCACACGCTCACGTTCTACGGTCCGAACAACCTCAACCGGGATGACCTGTCGCGGCCCAAGACCGCGATGCTGGGCACCGCCCCGCGCCTGCGCCTGTCCTCGCAGTGCGTCAAGCGCGCCTGGCGTCTGTCGGATGTGATGAACGATGTGGCCACGGGCCTGCGCAGCCGCAGCCTCTGGGCCGAGCTGGCGCGTGAGTTCTCGAAGGACCATGCTGAAGCACTGGTCCTGGAGCACATTCATCCGCTGCGCCAGGCACTGGAAGGCATCAAGGTCAGCGTGGCCGACGGCGCTGAGCCGGAAGCGGATGCGAAGGCCAAGAAGGGCAAGGCCAAGAAGGGCGTCCTGGGCATCGACGACCTCATCGGCGCCACGTTCTTCTATCACGACAGCGAAGTGCAGGCCGTGCGCCTGGCGCTGACCAAGTCGCTCACGGCCGGGGTGCCGCTGACGGCCCAAGAAGCCGAAGACGCCGTGACCCGCCTGACGCCCAGTGCTGACGTGGCGATGTTTGGTCGCATGGCCGCCTCGAAGCGCAGCATGAGCATCGACGGCGCCGTGCAGGTGGCTCACCAGGTGACCACGCACAAGGCTGTGGCGGAAGACGATTTCTTCGTGGCCTGTGACGACCTCAACACCGGCGAGTCGGAAGACGTCGCTGGCAGCGCGCACATGGGTGTGGCCGCCTTCGGCTCCGGCCTCTACTACGGCTACGTCAACGTCGACGTGGCGAAGCTGGTCGCCAACCTGAACGGCGACGTGGCGCTGGCCAAGCGCGCGCTGCAGGCCCTCATCCGCGCCGTCACGACGGTGGCACCGAGTGCCAAGCAGAACACCTACGCTTGCCACAGCCTGGCCTCCTACGCCCGGGTGGAAGTGGGCAATGCCCAGCCCCGCTCGCTGGTCGAGGCGTTCTCGAAGCCGGTGACCGGCAGCGACCTCCTGGAGGCGTCCATCCTGGCGCTGCAGGCCAAGGCCACCGGCATCGCTCGCGCTTACCCCTCGCAAGCCTTGGCGTTTGCCGAGCTGAACTGCGCGGCCGAGGTTGGCACGGAGGACGAGCTCTTGGCCCTGGCCCTGCAGGCCCTGGCGGAATAAGCCATGGCTTCCTTCCTGGTTTTCCAGCTCAAGGCGCCGCTCGCCTCGTTCGGGGCCAGCATGGGTTTGCGCCGCGGCACGGGGCTACGGCCGACCCGCAGCGCCGTCCTCGGCCTCGTGTCTGCCGCGCTGGGCATCGAGCGCGAAGACTTCGCGGCCTACCAGCAGCTCGACCAAGGCGTCGCGCTGGCGCATGTCGAGCTGGTCACGCCTGCGGTGCTGGTGGACTTCCACACCATCCAACTGCCGACCTCGCTGCGGGGCCTCACGCGCCGGGAGCAGATGGCAACGGGCGAGCTCAACTGTGAGCCGACTGAGCGCGAGTACCTGCAAAACGGTCACTGGCTCATCGCCCTACAAGGCGATGCGGAGCTGCTGGAGCGCTGTCGCGCCGCGCTGGAGGCCCCGACCTTCCCGCTGTACCTGGGCCGCAAGTCCTGCCCCCTGTCGGCGTACACGGCACCGGTGCAGGTGCAAGCCGACAGTGTGGAAGCGGCCATGCTGGCCTGGGTTGATGCCCTGGCCGAGGTGGCAAGCGACCTGCACCTGGCCGCCCTGCCCGCCCTGAAGGGCAAGACGCTGTTCTGGGACGCAGCTGCCACGGTAGCTGCAGAGCCGCTGGTTCGCCACACGCGCCATGACCGCCGGCTGAGCCTGACGCAGCAGCGCTTCGGCGCGAA
>JACCDQ010282650.1_pt1 | contig 19638 bp, 20 predicted proteins | sample 7446031 | NCBI WGS metagenome assembly JACCDQ01 (sample SAMN15323442, study PRJNA562643) | freshwater metagenome | isolation source: river surface water | place: USA:Blue River Watershed | collected 2017-08-17
GTGCAAGGCATGGAATGGATTTACGACGACATTTATCTACCCGCAAAGGAGGGGACAAAAGACATTGGCATTGTTGAAGCAAGTATGGAAGATAACCCCTCGCTCTCGAAAGAGGCGATTGCGCGGTACATGGAGTCGCTTTCTGAAGAAGAACGCCTCATCCGTCGCAACGGACAGTACATCAATCTTGGCGGTACAGTCTTTCCAGAATTCTCGCCTGTCACACACTGTATTCCTAGAGGGCAGTTCAAACCCACTTCAAAGCATCGAATTATTCGAACAATGGATTCGGGATACACCAACCCCACCGCTTGGCTGTGGATGGCAATTGACGAAGATGGAACTATTGTCGTCTTCGCGGAACACTACCAATCAGGTTGGAACGTACAGCAGCACGCTGAGGTAGTCAACAAGATGACTAACCGCATCCTTGGCGAGTCTGGCGCAGAACTTTTCCTCACCACCGGCGACCCTGCGATTAAGCAGACTAAAGAACATACCGGCACGTCTATTCTTTACGAGTACAGCAAGTACGGTATCTACATCGCCGTAGATGGGATTCCGACTGACCGCCGTATCGGGCTTGAAAAGATTCAGTCGTACATGAAGATGAACCCGCGAACCGGCAAACCTTACCTGATGATTACGGACGACTGCCCACACCTTATCGCTGAGCTTCCTAAGCTGAAATGGAAAAAGTACGCCAGCCCTAAAATCTCAGAGCAGAAGAACCGTCAAGAAGACATTCGCGACAAAGACAATCACTGCTATGATGCTCTTAAGTACGCCATGACCTTTATGGATGACTTGACACCATCGCAGTACAAACCAGAAACAAGAAGAGACGAGTTCCACCAAGCATTCTCAGATAACTTCCATTACACAAGGCCGCTAAACAGCTTTGATAATGGAGACAACTGGGGCTCAACGTGGCGTGGCTCTTCTTCGATTAGAGAGCTAGAAGGCTAATGAGACACTTCAACTATTTCGAAAACGGCGGCCCAGCCCCTTCGTCTTGCTTGTCTTGCGGACGAAACAACCAGCTGTTTGACCTTGGCCGTGAGCTGCAGTTTGGCGGCATGGCTCAGCTCTGCAGCACCTGCGTAAAAGAGCTTGCGGTCTTCATTGGCTATGCTGAAGAAGCGCCTTTGCGTGAGCAAATCTATAACCTTGAGTGCGACGTAGAAGCACATGAAATTGAGCTGGCTAAAGTGCCAGACCTAGTAGACGGACTAATCAATGGAATTCGTAGTAGCGTTACTGATTTTATCTTTGCTGTTTCTTACAGCGACAGTGCTGATAATAGTGCACATGCTGAGGACTCTGCAGAGCCTATCGTCGGACCAGTCAAAGGTGGCGAAGCTCCAGCAGGACGCAAACAAACACCTAGCAAATCTGCTGGCAAGTAAAGACCCTATGGCGTTTCAGCAGGTTGCCGTTATGAGCAATCCGATTGAGACGCAGTATACTGGACCTATCATACCTGGCGATGAGCTAGAGTATCTCGCCGCATACGAGGCCGAGATTAATAAACGATTTGGATAAGGTCTATGGCTGAACAATACATTCCTAGCATGCAGGCTCAGGGCGAGATGGCTGACGACAGCATTCTCAACCAGTTCAAGCGCAAGGATGAAGCTAAGAAGCTAGTCTCGTGGGTGAAGTCTGAGTATGAAAAGGCTAAGCAGGCCCGCAAGCAAGAAGAGCTTGACTGGTACCTTCAGCTTGCCTTCTACAACGGCCAGCAGTACCACTCTTGGAACGAGGTAAACGGCCAGCAAGTTCTGATGCAGGAGCTGAACCCGCAGAAGCTGCCTCGCATTACCATCAACAAGATTGAACCAATCATCCGTACTGAGATTGCAAAGACAACATCAGGCCACCCAAGCGCAATGGTCGTCCCAGCATCTAACGATGACGATGACCTAATGGCAGCCTCTGCTGCTGAGCAGGTTTGGCAGGCAATGTACGACAAGGCAAACTTTCAGACTGACATCTTGGCTAAGAGCGAGTTCTGGCGTGCAACCTGCGGTAACGCATTTATCAAAACTTTCTGGGACTCTAGCATCAAAGAGATTACGCCAACCCCGCAGACTGACATGTTCACCGGCGAAACTAAGATGGTGCAGACCGTCACCTCGCAGGGCGACGTAAAGCACGAAGTTGTTTCACCGTTCCACATGTTCGTGCCAGACCTAGCCGAGGAAGACCTCGAAGCTCAGCCATACATCTTTAACGTGTACACCAAGAGCGAGCAGTGGGTAAAGAGCACCTTCGGCAAGGTTCTGCCTAAAGACTTCGTTCCAGCAAAGGTTTCAGCAACCGAGGTTATGGACGCTGCCTTGATGGATTCAAAGACTTCAAACGCTGCAAAGCCAGACGCCGTACTCGTCATTGAGATGTGGGCTAAGCCGAACGGTTGCCCATACCTTCCAAAGGGTGGCCTAATCACCATCGTTGACAATGAGATTGTTCAGTTTGCTGAGAACGGCATCCCTTACAACCACGGCAAGTACCCTTTTGCTCACACCTACGGCATTCCAACTGGACGCTTCTACCGCCGCTCAGTTATCAAGAACATCATTCCGCTGCAGCGTGAGCTGAACCGCGTTCGCTCGCAAATCATTCACGCCAAGAACCTAATGGCTAAGCCGCAGATGATGTACGCAGAGGGCTCAACTGACCCTAATAAGGTTTCAGCTCGCCCTGGTATGTGGGTTCCAATTCGTCCAGGCTTTCCATTTCCTCAGCCGATTCCAATGCAGCCACTGCCTAGCTACGTGCTACAAGAGGTTGACCGCCTGCAGAGCGACTTCGAGGACCTATCAGGCCAGCACCAGGTTTCACGTGGTGAGTCTGGTGGCGTAACCGCTGCTACCGCTATCAACTACTTGCAGGAGCGCGACGACGCCTACTTGACTACCGTCTTCAACTCAATCGAAGCGGCAATCGAGAAGGTTGCAAAGCAGTCAATCAGCCTATTTATTCAGTACGTCAACAAGCCACGCCTTGTAAAGACTGTTGGACTTGACGGCGCATTCGACGCAACTGTGCTATCTGGCGCAGACATTGCTTCAGGTAACGACATCCGCATTGAATCAGGCTCCGCACTTCCAACATCAAAGTCTGCACGTCAAGCTCTGATTACCGAATGGATGAAGATGGGCTTTATTGCCCCAGAAGAGGGTCTACGCATCCTCGACATGGGCATGCTAAAGCAGTTCTACAACATCCTGAAGCTAGACGAGAACCACGCTCAGCGCGAAAACCTGCTTATCAAGCGCCTATCTCCAGACGAGATTCTCGCTCACGAAGAGGAATGGAACGCAGGGGCTGCGGCAGGCGACCCAGATAAGATTGTCCCAGGACAGGTCGACGCAGAGGGCAACCCAATCCCTCTTATGGCTCCGTCAATCATTCAGGTTCACAGCTACGACAACCACGCTGTGCACATCGAAATCCACAACCGTTTCCGCAAATCTCAGTCGTTCGACTTGCTTGACGATGAAGTCAAGGCTGAGTTTGCAAAGCACATCGGCATGCACGAATCGGCGCTTCAGCAGAAGATGATGGAGCAGGCGATGATGGGGCAGCAGCCTCAACCAGAAGCTCAGGGCGCACCAGCGTCACCTGAAGAAGGCGCAATGACAGCTCAGGCTGGCATGACCGCTGAACAACTACAGTAAAGGAAAAACAATGGAAGAGACGCAGGACGTAACTGAGCCAACCCTTGATGATTATCAAGAAGGCGTAGAAGCACCAGCCGTTGAAGAACCGAAGGTTCACCCAGCCTATGAGAAGTTGCTATCAGAGCTTCCAGAGGCTTGGCACTCAAAGATTACCCCGCACCTTCAGGAGCAGGACAAGTACTTCCAGCAGCAGCTAGAGAAGTACACCCCGTTCAAGGAGCTAGTTGACGACGGCGTTTCAGCTGACGTCATCAAGGGTGGGCTAAACCTTGCACGCGCAATCGACGAGGACCCTGTAACTGTTTACAACAACCTTCAGGCTTACCTACGTAACCAGGGCTTGCTGTCCGAAGAAGCCAAGCAGGCTGCACAGGAAATCATGGAAGAGCAGACCGGCGATGACTTCGACGAGATGTTCGACGAAGAAAACATCCCTGCCGCTCTAAAGCGCGAGCTTGAGCAGTTGCGTTCACGTCAGGACGAAAGCGACAGCTACATCTACGAGCAAGAACTAGAGAAGGCCACTCAGGCTGAAATCGAAAAGCTCGACGACGAGATGGCTCAGCTTCGCTCGCAACACACCATCAGCCCAGCACACGAGGTTGCTATTTGGGACTTGCTAAACGCAGCCCTAAACGCAGGACGTCAGATTAGCGTTGCAGATGCTGCCCGTCAGCTAAGCGACATGATTGGCGGCCTACCAGCAGCGGGTCAGGCTTCAGAGGAAGCTCCAACCGTTATGGGCTCAGGCGGCGGCGCAGGTGTAGTTGCTCCAAACCTAACCATTCCAAAGGACGACGCTGGTAAGAAAGCAATGATGGCTCAGATGTTTGAGCAGTACAAGCAGGCTAACCGCTAGTATTCACAAAAACCCCTGTTGTTTTCATACAAAGAAACAGCAGGGGTTTTGTGCTACTATACAACTATCTATGTACAGCCCCTAAGAGGGTCAGGGCAAGCGATAAATACAATTTCGTTTTTTTATTTACTCTTAGGAGAGTGAAATCATGGCAGGTCAAGGAATTTTGACTTTTGCTTCAGATGCTCTAAAGCTGGTTTACGGCGACATTCACGAGCAGCTGAAAGACAAGAACCCAGCCCTCGAATTCATCGAGGCATCATCACAGCACATCACCCAGAACGGTAAAGAAGTAATCTTCGATACCCACGTTGGACGTAACCAGGGTATTGGTGCCCGTGGCGTTCGCGAGAAGCTACCTACTGCAGGCGCTCAGAAGTACAAGCAGGCTCACCTTTACCTAAAGAACCTTTACGGTGCTATCGAGGTAGACGGTCAGCTATTCGAGCAGGCTGCAGACAACTACAACTCATTCATCAACGTAGTTGACAACGAAATCAAGGGCCTAAAGCGCGACCTAGCTCGCGACCTAAACCGTCAGGTTTACGGCGATGGAACCGGTACCCTAGGTGTTGTAAAGACCACCGACGGCACTGCAGACACCGACGTTGACTTCGTTGACGCTCACTGGATTGAGCCAGACATGGTTGTCGACCTACTAGCAGGTACTGACCTAGTTGACGGTACTCCTACCGTTCTCTACGCAGGTATCGTAGTAACCGCTGTTAACGAGTCAACTGGCGTCGTAACCTTCGACACCGCTGTTGCCGTAACTGCAGGCGACATCATCGTTCGCGCATCAAACACCGTAAACTCTTTCAACAAGGAGCTAACCGGTCTTGGCGCAATCGTTGGCGCAGGCAACTCGCTACACGGTATCGACGGTGCAACTACCGCTGTTTGGAACTCAACCATCAAGACTCTAGGCGTTCCTGGAACTCCTGGTACCTTGACCGAGCTTGACCTAATCAACCTAGTTCAGTCTGTTGACAAGCAGGGTGGCGACGTTGACGTATTCCTAGCATCACCTGGTGTATACAACGCTTACTGGAACTTGCTTCAGGGTATGCGTCAGTTCACCAACGGTGCAGGTCTAACCGGTGGTCAGCGCTCATTCACCTTCGAAGCTCTTGGTAAGCCAATCAAGTTCGTTTCAGACTACGCAGCTCCAAAGGGAACCCTTTACGCGTTGTCTTCAAAGGAACTGGTTATCAACCGCAAGAAGGACTGGTCATGGATGGACCGCGATGGCTCAATGTGGTCACGCGTTTCAGACACCGACGCTTACGAAGCACGTATCTACCAGTACTCAGAGATTGGTACCTACCGTCGTAACGCACACGCTAAGCTAAGCAACATTGCTGAGCTATAAGCCGTAAATAAACTCCCCCGCTAGTGTGGTCCGTCTCGCCCACTAGCGGGGGTTTTTTATTAGAATGATAGCTATGAACTTCATAAACTTTGCACAAATAGACGGATTGTACAATGACAGCCAGAGACGTGTCGCAGCAGTAATCAAAGACATTTTTCCAACTGTGCGTTTGATTCGCATGGAACCTGGCCACCCCCAGTTCAACCCAGAGATGCCATTCGCTTTGATTGACGAGCCAGCTTTGCAGCCAGCCTATCTAATCACCAACTTGCACGAAGCCGAGATTGACCACCGTCTCGTCGCCCGCCTGCTTGAAAACAACATGCACGACCCTAACAGCCAAGTGAATAAGCTACAATTGTTAGAGATGGCACACGCAGCGTTAGAGGCGAAGCGTGAAGAAGAGTGGCGTGCCGAAAAGAAAGACATCATGAAGTCTGCACTCAAGTCTCACAAGAGCACTTGGACGCATGACGGTCAGACGCTTAGGAAGTAGCCATGCCAGCAGAAGAATTTACCCACACAGGTAGCGACGTATCTCAGCGAGTTCGCTCAGGCTTTGGTGACACATCAGGTGCTCAGCTTGGCGACCCAGCTTTGCTGTCTTGGATTAACGACGGCCAGCGAGAGATTGTCAACTCTAACCCAATTCTTCGCGCATCAAAGTTTACCGACATCGTTGCCGGTCAGTATGACTACACTTTTCCAAACGACAAGGTTTTGCTGATTGAAGCTATCTACATCGACGGCTACCCAATTACCAACTTGACTCCGCAGGCTGCCCGCGAATACATTCAGAAGCAGGACCCAAACAAGGCTGCCACTGCTGACCTGCCTGAAATCTGGTACGAGCGTGCTGGCACAATCACTCTGTTTCCTAAGCCAAGCAAGACTGTCACAAACGGGCTGAAGCTTGAGTACATCAAGAACCCTATCTCGCTAACTGCGCTTAACCAGACTTTGAGTATTCCAGACCGCTACTTCAACGAGCTTGTAAACTACGTCACAGCTCAGGCGCTTGAGATGGACGAGAATTACGACGCAGCAAGCTACAAGCACCGTCAGTTCCGTGATGGGCTAGACCGCCTGTACACTAAGGACACTATCTCTCAGGAAGCAACCTACCCTGTTGTAATGGCTGACCCTATGGATTACTGGGCCTAATGTCGCAAATTATCCGAGAGCGCACAGCCGCATTACAGAACTTTACCGGTGGTCTAAATAACTACTGGGACCAGTCGTCAATTGACGATAGCGAACTGTCTGACATCATCAACTTTGAGTTCGCAACATCAGGTTCGCTCATGTCACGCCCAGCAATGTACGCCGACAAGAACGGCGCAGGCGCTCGCGTTGTAACTCCTGTAGCAGGTGAAGCATTCGACATCATCGGCACTTACATCCGCGTTGACGGAGCTCGCTTTATTGTTGCCGTAACCAGCGCTAAGACTTGGGTCATGGACGTGCTGACAAAGGTTTGGACTCAGATTGCCGCATTCAAGGCTTCAGACTGCACTCAGTACCTAAACAAGATTGTCCTCTCTTCGACCACAGCAGGGCAGGGTGGCTACTGGGAAAACGGTACCTTTACCAACACCCCAACCATGCCAGCTCTCGGTGGTATTGAGCTATTCCAGACTCGCTTCTTCGGCTATGGCGTACAAGGCAGCAACACCGCAAACATCATCTACTGGAGCAACGTTTCAACCGCTGGCCCATCGGGCGAGTCAACTACAGTTTGGAACTGGAACGACGCGCTAGGCAACAAGCTGTACGTTGAAATCGGCGGCGGCGATGGTCAATGGATTACCGCAATTGCGCAGGGCTATAACGACATCGTTATCTTCCGCAACCGCAGCACCTACCGCTACTCTTACGGCGACGTCCCCGAAGAGGGTACGATGCAGGCAATGCAGCAAGACATCGGTGCCGAATCGCGCCGCTCTGTTGTCAAGTTTGAGAACGCACACTTCGTGTTATCTGGCGGAATCTTGTACAAATACCAAAACTGGTTGTACTATCCTCTTAACGCACAAAAAGTTTCGTTTGAATCTTACGACTTTTCGCAGCGTTTTCAACACGCAGTAAGTATCGTGGGGCGTCGCTGTCTAGTCTGGCATAACGGCTCTATGTATGCCTACAACTTAGACACGGAGACATGGGGAGAATGGGAAAGCATTCACAGGGTCGGGTATTTCGTAACCGTACCGCGACGCTCAGAAGAATTAGAAGAATCGCTTTTCTTTGGTATCTCTGGCGACAGTAATCCGCCGACCGGTTTTGACTACACTCTTTACCGCATTGAAGACAAGCCTGTATCTGCTATCGGCTCAGAGAGCTTCAAGTGCTACATGCAGACCAAGATTTACGACTTTGCAACGCCTGTCGAATGGAAGCGCATGTACTTCTGGACGGCCGATGTGGCGACTGCTTTGCCAATCAAGGCTGTCGCTTACCCTGTAGCGCTTCCAGAGACTGCAACACAGGTCAACTGGGACGAGGTTTCTAGAGACTTCGAGGGCGAAACAGGCTTCTCTACTTGGGATGAGCTCTCTAATGACGGACTAGGCGACACGCAGTCTGGCACTTGGGATAACCTCAAGGTTGCGTCAGGTCAGATTGCAACTACAGTTGGCTCAATGCCCGTAACCGGCAAGCCTTCACGTGTTGAGGTCAAGCTCAATCAGGCTCTCCGCTTCCGCCGCATCTACTTTGAGTTATACTTAGACTGTGACGGGACGGCGGCCACATCACCTGTACAGGTCTTTAGCATCATTCCTCTGATTGGCGCTAAGGCAAAGATTGCTAAGGGAGCTAACTAATGGCAGAACGTGGTCTGCTTGGCACCTATGAGTTCAATCCAATGTCTGCTGGTGCAAAGATTTATAACGGCATTGCAAGTTCCCCTACTCGCGGCGCTGTTGACAAAACCGGTTACGCAGGCCGTGACCGCAAACTCCAAGCAAAGAAGAATGCCATTTTGGCAAAGATGAAGGGCATGAATGCAGGCGCATTCGGAAGCTCTAACGTGCAAAGGTTCGTGAAGTAATGGCTAGTCAATTTGGTAGCAGCACTCCTTGGGCTCAGGCTGCAAAGAACTTCAAGGCTCCAGTCGCAAAGAAGCCAACCCCTAAAGCAACCACCACAACCCAGCCTAAGCCGGTCACAAAGAAGACCACGCCTAAGCCAAAGACTGTAGCTAAGCCTAAGACTTTTACTACTCCAGTTGTTGAGCCTATTGAGCCAGTAGTGGCCGAGACTGCCGCACCTGAAGAAGCTGTGACTCCTTGGTCGCTAAACTCAGACCCGCTATACCAGCAGGGCTTGGCGTCAGGTCAGGCTCAGTTCAACTACGCTCGTAACGCTGCGCTCGCTGACCAGCAGAACCAAGCTACCTCTATCAACCAGCAGCGCAAATCACTTGACACTGCGTCTGAAGAGAACCGCCGCAGACTTGCTGGCAACTACGCAGCTCGTGGAATGGCTGGCGGTGCAGCAGGTGCACTGACCATGGCTGAGGCGCGCGCTAATGCTGACCAGGTTGCATCACGAACAAGCCTCGCAGACCAGCTAACTGCCGTCAATGCGCAGTTCCTGCAAAACTATGGAGCAATTGGTTCCGATTGGACCGGCACACTTGTCGGCCAGCAATACAAGACACAGGCAGCCCAAGCAGCACTTGATGCGGCCCTAGCAAGATACGGAACTGTATAATGGCAAACTGGCTTGACGCAATTGGTAAGCAAGAGCAGACCTTTGACCCTGTACTTGGTAAGCAGACTCGCGCTAGGTTTGAAGCTGAGCGCGCCGCTTATGGAGCAAAGACTTTTGGCATCCCTATCAAGAAGTCGCCTGCCGCAAACCCAAAGAACAAGACTAGCCAGTCACGCCTAACCGGTGACGCTGGTCTACAGAAGGCAAAAGACAACATCGCCGCAGCTAATAAAGTAAGTGCGCCGAAGTCAACTCGCTCATCAGGCGGCTCAGGCGGCGGCGGTTCATCAGCCTCTGCGTCGAAGTCGCTTGCTGACATGCTTCGCGTCAAGGGCATCGAAGACATCTACGCACCTGCGCTAGATGTAATCAACAAGCAGCGCACCTCTGCAACAAACCGCTACGAAAAGAACTCAGCGCAGTTGAAGAACATCTTTGACAGCTTGAGCGGCCTTGCCGTAGCTGACCAAGCACGCATCAAAGAACAATTCGCATCATCAATTGCAGCACAGCAGATGGCTGTAGCTGACCGTACCGCCGAACAGCGCACCGCAACTGCTGCGGGGACTGAACAGGCTGTCGCAACTGGCGCTGAGCGCGGTGGCGGCGACGCAATGGTAGTCAACCCAATCGGTGTTGCTGCTGAAGAAGGTATCTCGCGCTCGAACGAATACCAGACCACATGGGAAAACTTGCAACGCGCAAATCAAGCACAGGCAGAAGCAGATACCCGCACCCGCGGTGAGGGCTATGGTCAACAACAAGTTGCTGCGTTGCAAGACCTTTCTAACTCACTTGAGGACCGCTTGCTCGCGCTTAGCGGCAACGAAGCTCAGGTGCGTTCAGACATCGCTGCAGCTAAGTTCGGCCAGGAGACTAACGTCGCGCAAGCTAAGTACGCCGAAGAGGTTGCACGTCGTAACGCTGCCGCTTCTGCTGCGGCTTCTTCTGCATCAGCTGGCGCGAACATTCCAAAGCTTGACCAGGTTCGCCAGTCAATTGGTTCGCAGCGCTTCAACGCGCTAACTGCGCAGCTAAACACTGCGTACACTCGTGCTTATAACGCAATCAACCCGATTGACCCAGCTACTGGAACTGCTAAGGGCAAGATTCAGAAGCCTAACTCAAATGACGTATTGGCAGCTTGGCGTGCCGCTGGAGGAAACCCAGACCTTATCAGCCAAGCAGGCACCATCGCCAACAGCATTTACGGGTAATACCTTCGTTCTGGTCTATAATTGACCTAACGATTGAATAGGACGAAATCTTGGCTAATGCAGGCTCTTCAATAAGCCCATTTTTGCGCAACACAAAGAAGGCTGCAACTTCCTCTGTAAGCCCATTTTTGCGCGGAAAAGCTAAGGCACCTGCTGCTGCAAACCCTTGGGAGCCAGTACTCTCATTCGGCCAGACCCTTATCGACGTTGTTTCAACCCCGCTTTACTTTGTTGAAGGTGCTATCTCAGGTGCCCAAAAGGGCAAGAACCCTATCGTTTCAGCAGCAGAGAACTCTGTCGCTTGGACTCAGGGTAAGCGCCCAGCAACCGGCTCAGACATCCTCAAGAATGCAGGCATGTCGAACGACTTCTGGTCATCGCTTGTTGCGGACATCGCCCTTGACCCGCTAACTTACACTCCTGGCATTGTAATCTCAGCTCCTATCAAGGCTGTGCTTGCTGGTACAAAGTATGCATCAAAAGGCTTGTCTGCCGCAGCTAAAGGTTCAATCTCGCCAACCTCAGCGAAGATTACCAAGGCTGTAACTGAAGACTCCGCCAAGAACATCATCCCGAAGAAGCTGCCTGCTCCAGGTAAAGCTACTAGCGACGCTGCCTACCAGGCTCAGCTCAAGACCGAAGCGAAGATGGACAAGTTTGTCTATACTCCAGTCAAGGTACAGGGTGAGCGTAGCGTAACCGCAGCGCTGGCTCAGATGCTTGCCTCTGGTGCCGAGGCTGGCTACAAGGGTGCTCGCATGTCAATTGAGCGCAGCATCCTCAAAGACTCGACTACAAAGATTAACCGCAAGACCTCTAAAGCAATCCGTAAAGGCCTAACAGTTACCGCACCTAAGTTCATCGATGACATTGACGTCATCGAGAAGGCTCAGGCTGCAATCGGCAACAAGACCGCGACAGATGTTGCGCCAGCTGAGATTGTTGGGGAGGCGGCAAATGCTGCACGTGCAGAGAGCATCCCTGTTCTTGACGAGGCTCCACGCAAAGTCACTCCGCTTGAGCTTGCAGCGATGCAGAAGCCAAAGGGTGCAACCACCGTCGCTAAAGAGTCAGCGACTCTAAAGAAGATTGACAAGCTTGTTCAGGGCATTAGCGCCAAGGTCATCAACAAGGACGATGCGCTAAAGCGACTGGGCTCGCTACTTGGTGAAGACCAGCAAAAGCGCTACCGCTTCTTTGCAGAGCGCGTTGCAGCCGATGCGAACATCATCCGTGACCTTGGCTACGCAATCAAGCTCAACGACACTAACCCACTTGAGCTTCTAAAGCTTTACTCAGCAGGCACAAACGCTGTACGTCAGAATGCTGTCAAGGCAATGTCAACTGCCGTAGTTGGCGAAGTTGGCGGAATGCCTGTCACTATTGGCAGCCTGCTAACCGACCCAGCCTACGCTGCTGGCTACAACTCTTTGCCTTCTGAAATTAAGGCAGGTCTTATCAATGTCTTTAACGAGTTTGCAGGCATCGCCAAAGGTGGCCTGCCAGCGCTTACTAAGCGCAACCGTCAGCGCGTCGAGGACCTCTTTGGCGAGAAGGTCGCCTTCGCACTTGAGAAGACTGGCGCACTTGACCCTAGCGTCAAGACCGACAACGCAGCTGTGCTGGCTGTCATTGACGGCTTGCCTTCTGCGGCTGACAAGAAGTACGCAAACTTTGACGAGTTCGTCGCCGGTCTAAAGGCCGAAGACATCATCGACAACGCAACCTTGAAGAAGGTGCTGCGTTTGCTTGACCCAGAGAACGAGACCCTTGCAGCTGTTGAGGCTGCTGTGGCGTCAGGCCGCAGCACTGAGGTAATGCGAAGCCTCATCCTAAGCAAGGGTGTCAATACCGTTGAGACTGTCCGCAAGAACCTAGTCAACCTAGAGACTCCAGAAGCCCTGTGGGAGACTACAAACGTCGCTGCAAGTGATGTTGCGTTCGCAACTGTAAACGAGACTCTACGAGGCGTACAGCAGCCTGACCTAGCCGCAACAATGGCAACACGTGCAGCAGCCGGTGAGCGCCTCGTTAAGGCGCGCGGCAAGGGTGGCCTAGGCAAAATCATTGACGACGCTTCAGACAGTATTGGTCGCGGTCTCGGCTCGCAGATTGGCCGCATTCACGACGATGCAACTGAAGCTGGTGTAAGCCGACTAGGCGAGCTCTACTCTCGCGCGTACCGCGAAGACGGCAGCACTGAGGGCTTCCTAAGCAACATCTTCTCACAGTACGTCGAGACCAAGGTGCTTGGTAGCGTGCTTGGAAAGATGACCGCCCGCCGTGGCATGAAAGAAGACGCCGCGCTTCGCAAGGGCATCGAGTTCAAGCCACGCTCAGTTAGCGAAGTTGAAACTGAGTTCATCGTGCGCACACAGGCTGTTGAAGACCTCGTGCTTGCAGATTTCGGTGCACGCGTTACTCACGTTCGCTCAGTTGCTGCGACCAAGGGCAATAAGGCTGAGGCTTACCATCACTATGTAACCATCGGTAACGTCGCCATGGCGTTCAAAGAGGGCAAGTCTTACGCTTTCCGCAACCTGATGTTCCCGTCAGTTGCATTTCCTGAGCGTGCGTTTGCTGTAGGTTCTGACTCGCTTTCATTCCAGAACATTGGCGATGCCGTTAGCGACGTCCTTCGTGGCCTTGAAAAAGGCACTGAGATTAGCCGTGAGGCGCTAATCAAGAAGCTAAGCACTCCTGCAAAGGGCAAGAAGTGGTCAGCTGACTACAAGGCTGTAGTCGCTGAGAACATCGAAGAGTTTGTTGACTTCCTAACTAACCCAGAGACCGCTCAGGCTTTTGCTGGCATCCAGAAGAACAAGGTTAAGGCAGAGGTTCTAGACACCATTAAGCCAGCCCAGCGCTTTACTCAGGCAATGACTGACACCCTAACTGGCGCATACGCTGCAATGAAAGACCGCGGCATCACCAGCCAGCTCGAAAAGGACCGCATGGTTCGTGACTGGATGATGCGCTTTGCTGCTGTTGCAGACATCTTCGCATTCTCAAACGGCAACGTAGCCCGTGAGGTATTCCGCTCAACGGCGCGCATCTTCCTTGAGATTGGCAAGCCTGACCTAAAGGGCGGCGTAGTAACCGAGATTCGCCAGCAGATTGCGGACTTTGCAAACGGCCGCGAAAACAACTCAGAGTTCTACCAAGATGTAATGAAGACCTTTGAAACCCTGTATCAGCGTGAAGCGACTATGGTCAGCCAGATTCCAGGCACCAGCGCTAACCTAGTTGACTCAGCCGAGAAGGCTTGGATTGTCGCTAAGGACGACTTCCAGAAGAGCGTCGAGCGCCTGACTACTGACATGACACCGCAGCAGGTTATCGAATGGCGCAAGAGCCACGTAGCCATCGAGGACGCCCTGAAGGCTTCGCGTAAGCAGATGGGCAAAGCTGGCCTAGAGACTGAATACTGGAATGGTCAGCAGTGGGTTGAGGCTGCGCGCTATAACCGCAAAGCTGCGCTCAAGGCGCTTGAGAAGATGCCAAACCGTTACATTTACACAAAGTCAGGCATCATTGACGTTGCGCGTTACCTTGTAGATGGTGCCGCAGAAACACCTACTTTCAAGCAGTACGGCAAGAAGCACACCGCTGAGACCCGTAAGCAGTTTGAGGCTATCGCTTCACAGCGTCGTGTGAAGAACGCAACTGACGACAAGGCAAATGCGCAGGAGAACATCCTCAGCCGCGCTGAAGAGTTTGACGCACTGTCACCTAACGACCCAGTGGCAACTGTGTCTCGCATGGAAGACGAGCTCTTCTATCAGCGCACTGATGCTGGACGAATCAAGTCTGAGCTTCCAACTCCACCTGCAGGCGCAAAGCAAGCAGACGGCGTATCAGACGTGCCAACCTACTTCACTCAGGCCAGCTACCGCACCGCGAAGGCAGAAGAAGGCGTTAGCACTCTTGGCCTGCTAGGTCAGAAGCTCCAGCGTGGCGCAGGCTATGGCGAACTTGCCCCGACGCTTGCACGTGCGGAGTCAACTAAGCACAACGCAACCGCAGACACCGCAGACCTTATGAACCGCTCATTCAAGCTATTCCGCAAGGCAGGCTTGAAGTCAGAAGACATGGACGCTGCGCTAAACGCCGCAGTAAGCAAGACCGGCATTGACGAGCTGACCAACCCGTCGGTTGCGCAACTAGCTGCCTCGTTTACCGCAATCTGGGACAGCGTAACGCAGCACGTTATTAGCCGAGGCTTGCACCCTAAGCACATTGAGCAAGCCTTCAAGATGATGCGTATTGACAAGTTCGTGCCAGACTGGTCAATCTACACCAAGCCAGAAGACATCGAAGACATCTTGCAGTGGCTGCCAATCGGCGACGCTCCAACTCACATCTTGAACGACCTTGAATCGGCAGACTCTGTAGTCCGCGAACAGGCTGCGTACTCACTAAACCAGTACAACGAGCTAAAGGATGCTTGGCAGCGCGAGGTAGTAAAGCGCGAAGATGCAGTAGGTTCAATCAGCCTCTTCAGCAAGGCTATTGCGGCAATCCAAGACGCCAGCAGCGAGGCAACCCTCAGCGCGATGCTTGTTGAAGACTTCAACTTCATGCAGTACTTCCCAGGCCTTTCAAAGGACGCGGCGCGAGCCAAGGCGTTAGCCTCTGGCGAGTTCGTCGCTGTCCGCTCAGCAGGCGGCGGGCACAGCTTGCTGAAATGGATTGCTGACGAAGACAACCTGTTCCCGCGCGAACTAGCGCCGCAGATTGGCGCAATGGAACGCCACTACAACTACACCCGTGAAAACAACATGGGCAAGTTCCTCCGCAGCTCAATGACCGTTCTTGGTATCTTCAAGACCACCCAGACCGTTCTGCGCCCAGGCCACCTTGTCAACACCGCAATCGGTGACACAATTACCTCGCTAATGCGCGGCACGAACCCGCTACTCTTCGCTCAGGCGACCCGCATCGTCATGGGCTTTGCTGGCGACAAGATTGCGGCTGACTGGTCAAAGAGCGGTGGCGACGAAGCCTTGCAGCTACTTCAGGGCTCGCTAACTGGACTAAGCCGTAAAGAGATTGCAGAGGCAGCCTCTGGCAACCGCTTCGCAATTGGCAAGGGTATCGAGCTAACAAACGAGCAGCTGCAGCAACTTCTCCGCAACGCCGGTGCGCTAAAGGGTAACGTTTCAGCTAACGATGAAATGATTCAGATGGCTGAGTACCAGTCATTCGCTGCAGGCACCGACCAAGGCTCTGCATGGGACAAGTCAATGCTGGAGCGCATGGGTGCCAAGAGCGTTGGTGCTGGTGCAAAGCGTGCGTGGCTAACCGCCACCAAACCAGCCGGTGACGCTGTGGCTTATGTAGGAAACGTGCCACGTGTGGCAACAGCCCTAGACGTACTTAAGAAGGGCAGCTTCAAGAGCATTGAAGACGCCGAGAAGGCCATTGCGCAGGAGCTAATCACCTACCACCCAACCATCGAATCGCTGTCTGCTTTTGAGCGTCAGAAGATTCGCCCATGGTTCAGCTACTACACTTGGCTACGCGGTGCACACGTTGCATTCTTGAAGATGGCAACTGAGCACACAGCAGCAATGCTGATTCCTTCAAAGATTTTCTACAACCAAGCGCTGGCAAACGAGCTAGAACCTGGCTCAATCGGAAACCTTTGGGGCGACAAGAACAAGTACCCAGACTACTTGTCATACTCCGCTTACGGCCCAACCTCAAAGGGGCCTCGTGGCGAAATTGTTTACCGCCCTGCAATCCTGCCGCTGGACATCCTAGACACTTGGAACATCCAGTTTGACCCAACAAAGGCGCTAGACAAGCAGACCTTCGACAACCTGAAGAACGTTGGACAAGGTGTGCTCGGCAAGAACCTCAACATGGTGTTCCAGCCTGGCCTAGAGTTCCTAACTGGCGCAGACCCATCAACCGGCAAGCCAAGCGCCGTCAAAGACCTCAGTACCGCTGGTGACAGCTTGCTGAGCAACATCGGTACGATTCAGCTGTTCCAGGGTCTAGGCCTGTACACTCCGCCTAACAAGGGCGCAGACTCAAAGAACCCGCTAACTCCGCGTGACCGTGAAGTAAAGCTGCAGAACTACTTCGGCGGTATGCGAATCATGGACACCGAGACCGAATCAGCAAAGCGCAATGCCACGCTGGACTACAATGCTAGAATGAAGCGAATGCTTGAACAAATCCAACAAGGACAAACAAATGAATGAGACAGAGATTGAAGCCCTGAAAAAGGGTGCAGGAGTGCTCTACATGACCCTACAGGGCATTGCAGCCTTGCATGCGGTAGAAGAGCTTGAAGAGGGCCTAGAGGGCTGTACGCACTGCTCAGAGCTTGCTGGAGAGGTTGTCCCAGCGCCTTGCTTCACAATGCGAATACTGATGAACGACTTCGAAATCGAAGAAGAAGAAAACCCCGCCGAATAAGCGGGGTTTTACTTTTACTTCTTATTAGTCTTCCAGCTCGCCAATCTGTTCAATTAGGTCGTCAATCTTCGACTGACGCTCAGCCTGGCCGTTGGTGTCATTCTTGCTAAGTAGAGTCTTTAGCTCCTTCAGCAAGGCGTCCTTCGGCTTCTCAGGCTTCTTAGGCATCGCCTGGCCACAAGCTTCGCACTTGTCGCCAGACTCAATCTCAATAGAAATTTCCATTTACTGGTACATGCCTTTGCCGTCTTTGTCGCGAATGCCGAAGCCTTTGCCCTTCATTGAAGGTGACGAGTACTTCTCTGCAAGCTTGCGCATCTTCTCGACAGCAGCCTTCTTGGCGGTTGCCTGCTCAACACGGCGACCAGTTGACTTCTTGTTAGCCATAGTTGCCATCTCGGCAGGGGTCATCTTTTTCTTACCTGACATTAGCGTGCCTTCTTTTTCATCATGTCGCGACGCATTGCGGTCGCCTTATCCATTGAAGGTGCGGGCGCAGTAGTTGAGCGACCACTTGGAGCTGCGCCAGGAGTGGTCTTTACGACTCCGCCAGACTTAGCCATAGCAGCCTTAGCCTTTAGCTTGCCCAGGATAGCGCTGTTCTTTGCGCGACTAACTGCAACTGCACGCTTAGCCGCTGTGGCTTTTGGAGCGCCGTTGAATAGCTTTGCAGCCTCGCCAGCAACTGCGTTAGGCAGCTTCTCAGTCTTAGCCCCACCTGCGTAAGGCATCTTCTTTTCAGTCTTAGCCCCACCTTTGTAAGGCAGCTTCTCGTAATCCATTAGACTTCTTCTTCCTTCTCAGCTGCGACAGCAGCTTCAACCTTAGCGCCGATACCGTATGCATCGTCGTTCTTGTCCAACGCTCGGATAAGCGGGCCAAGGATACCAGCAACAAGGCCAGATACAGTAATCGTACCAGGGTCCTCAATACCAGCAAGCAGCATAGCGCCAACTGCAGCAGCAGCGGCACGAATGTATGACAAGAAAGCGGCCTTGAGCTGCTTCTTGGTTTCAGCGGAGATAATAGGCATTACTTCACTTTCTTTTTAAGATTTGTAGGTACACTTTTCGCTGCAACGGGCTTAGCTTCCTCAGCTTCAGCTTCAACTGCAGGCTTTTCAACAACCTTAGCAACCGGCTTCTCCTTAGCATTCAAGCGCTTCGCACAAGCAATCGGGTCCTGCACCCAACCACTGAAAACCGCCTCAATGCCAGAGCCGCAAGTCAAGTGCAAGTGCGCACCACGAGAAGCAGAACCGGTGTTGCCGACACGCCCGATAACAGACTTGCCAGCGTAAACTTTGGTGCCAAGGATGAGCTTCGAAGCCTCGCGCATGTGGCAATAGCCCCAGAAAATACCCTTAGTGTCCTCGACGACGACAACCCAGCCGAGCACAGTAGACCAAGTGTTCTTGACTACCTTGCCGTCTGAAATTGACTTGATGACTGTGCCGCCAGCAACACTAAAATCCACGCCGCGGTGTGCATTAGTGCGTGGGGCAGCCTTGTTGCCAAACTCGCCACCTTTAGGGATGGTGGACTCTGCAAAAGGCAAAACATAACTAGCCATTTAAGCTCCTGTAATAATCTGATAAAGAGCAGCTACAAAGCCGCTTACACCGGCTACGATGGCAACCCAAACAACCTTGGGCACCCATGAGTTCTCGTCCTGATACTTCTCAACTGCACGAACACGGTCAGGCAAATCAGACAAGTTGTTGAGCTGAGCGGCAAGCTGAATCAGCAGCTTATTCGTTTCTTGCTGTTCCTTATAAAGGTCGTTAATAGTGACCTTTACGTGCGCGCCGTCTGTCTCGCTCATTTTTACGCAGTTCCGCCGTCAATCTTCACAATGGTAGAGGCAACAGTTTCGCCCAAAATACCCGCAACGGCGGTGTCAACCTTATCCCAGTTGCTGTTGATGCTGGCGGTCTCGAACGGCTGGTTTGACCCAGGTACCGCTTTATCAAGAGACAACTCAGGTGTTTGCGTGTATGACATACCTAATCCTCAATAACGATAGTTGTCTCTGCACTTAACTCTACACTATTAGGAGCCGGTTCAGGCAAAGCAGCGAAGTGAGATTGCCCCTGAGCAAGCGCAATAAGCTCACGTGCAATGTTTCGCTTCACAGCAGGGTCCAGCACGTGGCGCAAAATTATGTCCTGTACTTGCATTAGCAAGGCTGGCACGTCAAGGTTTTGCTTAGCATTCGGGTCAAAGCGGCCAGTCATCTGGTTGATGAAAGTAATCGCCTTCATGTCACCCTGCTGCACCAGTTGCCCCAGCGCCGCATCAGCCATCGGAAGATACTTCTTCAGGTTATCTTCGCTCTTAGCGGCCATCGCTGCCGCAA
>JACCDQ011364986.1_pt1 | contig 19619 bp, 10 predicted proteins | sample 7446031 | NCBI WGS metagenome assembly JACCDQ01 (sample SAMN15323442, study PRJNA562643) | freshwater metagenome | isolation source: river surface water | place: USA:Blue River Watershed | collected 2017-08-17
TCCTTCAACTGTTGGAAAAATAATAGGCAAAAAATGGTCTGAGCTTTGAAAATTAAAACTCAGACCATTTTTTTGCCTATTGCCTAAACCTCTTTCAACAAACTTTCAAAGAAGACATATTTGCCACTGTAACGTAAGTCAATTTTAGCTTTAAAAGAGTCTAAATATGTATTTCTAAACGTTTCTAATTTGCGTGGATTATTGAAAAGATATTGCACCGAAAAGGTAGCCGCTCCATTATCTACTTCCGTTAATAGCTGTAACATTTTGTGTTCTAATGGTAACTCTGTAGCCATTACTTCGGGCAGGTGAGTTTCTTTCATCCATGTTAAGAAGTCGTCTTCATTTCCTAATTCAATGCTGTATGTGGTGTTATAAAGAATCATGTTGTCTGTGTTATGTTAATAAAAAATCCATCCCCAAAGGTAGGAGATGGATTACTGGAATCAAAAAAAGCATTTGAAAACCTGTTATTGATTAGCAAGTTTTCTGATTTCATCAAATCGAGTACAGTTCGTTACGCAATCGCCATTGCTATTGAGAATGAACTTACTACCAATATTATCGATTAATTCAAACTGTTTGGTGGCAGGAAGAATATTAATTTCGGTAAAATAACAAGGAGCAATTTTAGCGTTAAAACGGTTAATTACGCCCAATTTTCCTGGCCCTTTTGATACAATAGACAAGCCATTGTTGAACGGTCTTACTTCATCGTAGTCAAATGAAATCTGAACCTTTCCTTTTTTATCAATAAAACCATATTTGTTATTATCAAATTTTACACCATACAAGCCCTCAGTCGAGTACATCATTTCTTTGTAAGCAGGCTTACTGATGACCTTGCCGCTTGTATCGATTAACCCCCATTTGCCGTCTTTCATTACTGGGAAAAGGAAGTTGGAATCATACTTACGAATCGACTTGTAGCCCGTGTTGGTGATGCGGTGCAAGGAGTTTCGTTCAATAAGATTATATTCTAACTCTTCGTCGTTGTTAGATGTTGGTGTAAACGTTTTAATAACAATATAGCTGTTATTAAAGAGGGTATCCGTAGTTGCATAGCGAATACCAATGGGAGCTGCCTCATTGGTTTTGCCAATAATCAACGTACCTGCTTTATCATAGACCATATCCACCTTACAGTTACCCGAAGGAAGGCTACAGTTTTTAGCATTTTCACGAACCACAACTAAACCTAGTTTATTAAAACTAGCCACTTCATCAAATTGTAGTGGAATAACTTCTGTACCATCGTGTTGTAGGTAACCACATTTTAGGCTGTTATTAACGCCATCCTTACAAGCTGATACCAAGCCGTATTGATTAAACGTACCAATAGAGCGATAAATAGGTTCAATAACTACCTTTAAATCGGTATTGATAAAGCCAAAGTATTTTCCGTCTTTGATTGGAGCTAATCCGTACTTGTTAAACTCACCAATGGTAAGGTAGGTTTTGCTGGTACGAAGGTCATTAAAATCCACTAAGTGAACGCCCATTTCATCTTTAGCAATACCTAGTGAAGCAGAGAAGCCCAAAGCTGGATCTAATGGGAGTGGGGTAATTTGACTAAACGAAGGCTTGATTTTGATGTTTCCTTCGGTATCCATTAAGCCCATTTTTTTATTTTGTTCGATAATCATCCATTTGCCTTGCTCAGCGGCAGGGTTGAGGTTATCGTAAATAGCATCAATTTTGATAGAACCATCCAATTTGATGAGTCCATAACCTTTGCCTTGTTTAACTTTTAGCAGGTCTTTATTGAAATTGCTAATTTCGTCGAAAAAGTCAGAAACAGGTTTTTTGCTTACATCGTAATTGTTATCGATTAAAGCCATTTTCCCATTTTTGAATTTTGCAATGCTAATTCCCGAACGTAAGGCTTGTGCTTCGACCACATTTTCTAGGGCATCGCTTTCGTTGCCATACATATCAACGAAATACCAGTCAAACTTTTTCACAAGGGCTTTCCCATCGTTAAAGTTTTCAGCTTTTTCGTATTGGCACGGAATAATTTCGTCGCCACAGAAGTTTAAAAAGCCAAAAACTTGGTCTTTTTTGATACGGGCAAAACCTTGGTGGTAGTTTTCGACTAAACCATAGCGAGAATTCCCTTTTAAGGTTTCGAGTGGAAAAGAGACAATTTCTTCGTTGGCATAGTCTTTCATTTTAAAGAATACCCCATCATTTTTAGCATTAAAACACTGAGCCGAAATGACGTTAGAGTGCCTACGTTTGATGTCGCTTTTTTGGTCTATCTGAAAAATATCACGAATGTTATCCGTCTCAATTGTTTTGGCATCCGCCTTGTATTTTTTGTCTAGTTTGGCGAGCATCGCCGCATAACTATCGGCATTCACTACATTCTCTTTACTGAGGTTGCTTATTTCAGTGAATAGACTGCTTTTGGCATTTTTTTCTAAATTGTCTAAGTCTCGTTTAAGGGTTGATATGACATTTTTGCGGGCGACATCCATGGATTCCATTCGTTCGCCAACTTGCATATTTCCAATGAATACTCTGGAAGAATCGGTTCGAGAAGCATTTTGCTGTGCAAAAACACTTGTCGCTGTAATGAGTAATGACAGGGTAAATAGTTTTCTCATGGTTAGTCTGTAAATTGAGATAAGTAGTTTTGGGTCGGGATTTTCGCTAAAGTAAATTAGCTCCTATTCTATATTAAAATCAAGTCTCTTTTGGGAAAATAATCTGTCTTGATATTGATTTTAATATAGAAGCGGAGTTTAATATTGCTTTAAGTTAGCAAATTGGTAGCGTTTTTGTAAAATTAATTAAATTTTTTATATTTTTTCGAGGTATTTTTATCTTTTCGTTAATCTTTTAGGGCATTCCATAAGATTTCTACGGGATGAAGAGCGATACGTCCTGTACCATCCTTAATTTGATGGCGACAACTTGTACCTGGGGCAGCAATAATAACGCTCTCTTCTTGCTTACGAATGGTTGGGAAGAGTACCAATTCCCCAATTTTCATCGAAACATTATAGTGTTCTGCCTCATAACCAAAAGAGCCTGCCATCCCACAACAACCTGACGGAATTAGCTGTACCTCATAGTTTTGAGGTAACGAAAGGATTTTCTTGGTAGCTGTCAGCGATGATAACGCTTTTTGATGACAATGTCCATGGAGTTTGATCAACTGTTTTTCCTGTGTAAACATGTCAGATGTAATCCGCTTTTTGTCCATTTCTTGTGCTAAGAACTCATCAATCAAATAGGTATTGTCCGCAATGCGTTCAGCATCTGATAGCAAGGATGGAGGTACTAGTTCTAGGTACTCATCACGTAGGGTTAAAATCGCCGAAGGCTCAATGCCGATAATGGGGCAATTGTCTTGAATTGCTTCGGAGAGTAACTGAACATTTTTAATAGCAATCTGTTGTGCTTCCCGTACGAGTCCTTTTGATAGATAAGTACGTCCACTTTCAAGATGTTTAGGGATATGTACTTCATAGCCTAATGAAGTCAATAGTAAGATGGCCGTTTGTCCTAATTTGACATCGTTGTAATTGGTGAATTCATCACAGAATAAATATACTTTTCCTTTTTTAGGACGGCGGCTAGCGGTCTTAGACGGAAGGGGTAATTTGCTGTAAAAGCTATTCTTTTCTCGTTTTTCCTGTGTTTTAAGACGATTAATTTGCCAGTCTCTGAGTGTCGTTTTGCCTACAGTAGGTAAACTACGTTCAGGAGCAAAGCCTAAAACTTTCTTTACTAAAGCTGAGGTAACAGGGTTTTTTACAATAAAATTATAAATCGAAGGGACTTTAATGGCTAAAGCCTGTGATTGGGTAAAATTAGCAATTACCTTGGTTCTGAAAGGTACACCATTCGCATCGTAGTAGTGCTGTAAAAACTCAGCTTTCATTTTGGCAACGTCAACCTTTGAAGGGCACTCTGACTTACAGCCTTTGCACGACAAGCATAGGTCAAGGACATGCTTTACTTCATCGCCTCCCTTGCGTCCTTTGGTTTGTACATTTCCTTTAGTTGCTTCGCTAGTATCTTGTGTTAAAAACTGACGTAATACATTGGCTCTTGCTCTTGTGGTATCTTTTTCCAGACGAGTAGCCATAAAACTAGGGCACATCGTACCTCCAGTAATTTCAGATTTGCGACAATCGCCTGAGCCTGAACATTTTTCAGATAAACGAAGGATTCCTTCTTGTCGAGAGAAGTCAAAAATAGTTTTGATTTCAGCAGTTGTTTTACCCGCCTCATAACGTAGGGACTCGTTCATCGGAGGGGTATTGACGATTTTTCCTGCATTAAAAATATTTAGAGGGTCAAATACCTTTTTGACTTCATGGATAAGGTCAAACACTTTAGTCCCCATCATGTAGCCGATAAACTCGCCACGCAAACGTCCATCCCCATGTTCCCCACTTAGCGAACCGCCATACTTCTTGACAAGAACAGCAGTTTCTTGCAAAATTGTTCGGAACAGCTCTTTGCCCTCAAGCGTTTTGAGGTTAATCATCGGTTCTACGTGTAGCTCTCCCGCACCAGCGTGAGCGTAGTAAGAGGCGTTTACCTGATGTTTGGCTAGTAATTCCTGTAATTCGGTGATATAAGCTGGAAGGTCTTCTGGTAATACAGCACAGTCTTCAATTAAGTTAACGGGTTGGGTATCACCAGGTAAGTTACGAATGAGTCCTAAGCCAGCTTTTCGTACATCCCAAGCGGGTTTGGTATCTTCTCCACGAATAATAGGATAAGCATATCCATGTCCCGCCTCTTTTAATTCATCAATTAGAGCATTTGCCTTTAAGGTAATTTCCTCTTGGCTGTCGGCCATAAATTCAACCATCAAGATGGCTTGTGGGTCACCTTCGATGAAGAAACGGTTTTTGTGATATTCGTGATGTCCTTTAGTAAAATCCAGAATATACTTGTCCACTAATTCAGATGCCATTGGTTGGTGTTTTAACGCAATGATATTGGCATAAAGTGAATCCATAATACTAGTACAATGAATACACACTAGCCCTGCTTCTTTGGGAGGAAGAGGAATTAGCTTTAGTTTCACTTCTGTAATAAAGGCCAAGGTTCCTTCCGAGCCAGCCAATAGTTTACAGAAGTTAAAAGCCTTGATAGAACCTTCAACAAAGAGTTCGTTATCATTTAATAAATCAAGAGCATAGCCTGTATTGCGGCGAGTTAAGGCTTTTTTAGGGTAGGCCTTTTCGATAGCATCTTGATTAAATGGGTTATGAAGTAACTTATGAATTTCACGATAAATAGCTCCTTCAACACCTTGTAGCTGAGCTTTTTTATAAAACTCATCTTTCGTTAAATCCTTAAAATGAGCTTCTGTTCCATCGCTCAAAATTACCTGAGCCTCTAAGAGGTTATCTCGTGTATCTCCCCAAACGATTGAGTGCAATCCGCATGAGTTATTGCCGACCATTCCGCCAATCATCGCACGACTTGCAGTTGACGTTTCGGGGCCAAACATTAGTCCCATTGGCTTCAACATGGCATTGAGGTCGTCACGAATAATACCGGGTTGAATGCGTGCCCATTTTTCTTCAGGATTGATTTCTAGAACATTATTGAAGTATTTAGAAGTATCCACTACGATGCCTTTACCGACCACTTGCCCCGCCAGAGAAGTACCCGCTGAACGAGGAATCAGCGTTACCTGATGCTTACGGGCAAACTTAACCAATCGTTGAATATCGGTATCGTCCTTTGGGATGGCAACAGCAATTGGTTTCTCCTGATATACAGAGGCATCTGTGGCATATAATACCTTAATGGCATTGTGTTCTGTTGAATTGTCGAAGTAGATTTTCCCTTTGAGTTGTTCTTGTAATTCTGTAAAATCACTAAGCGTTATTTTTGTCTTCATGTCTAAGTAGCGGGCAGTCAAGTAAAGATGGATTCTCGCTCTTTATGGGGTATTTATTTTACACTTTGCAATATACATGTTGCATATCGTTCTTCCAATGTGCTATATTAATTATAGGTAAAAAAGCCCAATTATACCCATTGATAATACCCAGAACAAAAATGGTGCTATTGTGGTAGATATTATCATAACCATCCAATCTTGTAGATATTTTGCCATCGTAGTAGGCAAACTAACCATTAGTCATAAATCAGTCTATTTGTCCGAGAAGCCTCTTATCTTCGTATGTTGTTAAGCCTGTTTTCACTTATCTTAATGGAGACAGCCCAGTTTATTTTCTTACTCCTTAGCTGTAACTGTATTCGTCCACAATTCATGAAAATACTAAGACAATTATACGAAAGCCTTCGTTTTGCTTGGCAAGCACTTACCGAGAACATTTTACGCACTACCTTGTCGTTGTTAGGCGTATCTGTCGGTATATTTTCCATTATTGCCGTTTTAACCTTAGTAGATTCGATGAACCGAAGTATTACTAGCGAATTGGAATCGTTTGGTAAGGGGGTGGTATACGTAGGGAAATGGCCTTGGATTTTTTCTAATAATTATCCTTGGTGGAAATACCTAAATCGTCCTAATACTCGCTTTAGTGAGTATCAGTACCTGCAAGACAATGTAGAACATCGTCAGGCGATTGCGATTATGGACAGGAAGGGAGGGGTTACATTCAAAAATGGAAGTAATAGCATTGATGCCAATTTGATAGGTTGCTCTTTTGAGTATGACAAAATTCAAGAAATGAATGTAATCAAGGGGCGTTATTTTATGCAAAAAGAAACAGAAAGTGGAGCTTCATCCATTATTATTGGTTCTACCATTGCTGAAACGCTCTTTGGAGATACCGATCCGATTGATAAGGAGATAAAAGTAAATGGGGTAAAGTTTAGAGTTATTGGAGTGCTCATTAAAAAAGGTAAAGATTTGTTGAGCAGTTTAGGCGATGACGACCCCGATGCACAAGCCTATATTTCTTACAGAACCTATGCAAATATATTTCAGAATGATGAACCACAACCTGATATAGCGTTAAAAGCACTGGCAAGTGATGTGGGTGAGGTAATCTTGGAAGGAGAAATAGAAGGGAAAATGCGTAATATCAGGGGCTTAAAACCACTGGATGAAGATAATTTTTCAATCAATAGACTGGATGGAGCTACTAAGTTTTTTGAAGGAGTCTTTGGGGTTTTAACACTTGCTGGTTGGGTGATTGGCTTATTTTCGATGCTAGTGGGTGGTTTTGGAATTGCCAATATTATGTTTGTATCGGTAAAAGAACGAACAAATATCATTGGGATTCAGAAATCATTAGGAGCTAAAAACTATTTTATCTTGGCTCAATTCTTATTTGAGGCTATTTTCTTGAGCTTGTTAGGAGGACTAGTCGGGTTATTATTGGTATATTTGATTACGTTTATTCCTATTCCAACCTTTCAGATTGTGTTGTCCATGAAGAATTTGACCTTAGGCATTGGCGTATCAAGTGTAATTGGAGTGCTTTCTGGAATCATTCCTGCATGGTCTGCTGCTCGGATGGATCCCGTAATCGCTATTCGCTCAAAGTAAGAAATAAACGCAGACGGGTAACATTTCTTCAATTATGGTTAATTTTAGATGAATTTGATGCAAACTAATTGCAAACTAATTCAAAGTTTTGCAAATTTGGAGTATATCTTAATATTTTATCCCAACCACGAAAATTGAGCGACTTATGCCATTTAATGAACAACTTCTTTCCGCAAAACAAACGACAATGAATTTTTTTAAAAAGTTATTTGTAGGGTTAGTCCTTTTTATTTTCATCGCTCTGGGGGTTAGTTATGTCTTGACCCGTTTCTCTTATTCTAAAGGTGTACGAGCGGGCGTAGTTTCTAAATTATCTGAAAAAGGCTACCTCTTTAAAACCGTCGAGGGCGAATTAAATGTAGGTGCTCAAGGACAAGTAGGTAATATGGCAAATAACTTGTGGGCTTTTACTGTAGAAAGTGATAATACGGAAGTCGCAGCAAAATTACAAGAAGCTATGACTGTTGGTAAACGAGTGACACTTCATTACGAACAGCGTTACTTGAAGTTCTCATGGATGGGTGATACTGACTATTTCATCACAGCAGTTGAAGAAGCCCCATAAGCAAATCGTTTGATAAAATGATAAAAGTTAAGAGCCTTTGTTGAATGCAAAGGCTTTATTTGTTGTTATGGTATTAAAATAATTAGCTACCACAAGCGTTACTTCGTTGGTAGCATGAAGTGCTGGAATACCTGAAAGTCGAAATTCAAAATCCAGTATTCAACAAGTATCATTATTACTACAATAGTTCATCAATTTCTCTGTTAAACATGAATCAGCAAGATTTAATCAGCCGAGTATTAAGCTCTTATTTTTTCAAAAAAGCTACTAAAAAAGCAGGCAAGTATGCAGTTGGTAGCGTAGCCCTACTTGAACTACTACGAGAGGTACTCGTAAAAGCACAGTCCGTTGGTCAGAAAGACGGGAAAAGTACAGGAACCGTAATTCTGGAGCGAATCAATACCTTAGGGCGATTAATTAAGGCGTACGTGACAGGTACTTATCGGGTTATTCCTTGGGCTACCATTCTTAAAATAGTAGCGGTATTTATCTACTTTGTATCACCGATTGATGTAATTCCCGACTTTTTACCCATTATTGGGTTGACTGATGATATTGCTCTGTTAAGCTGGCTTTTTAGTTCTTTACAAAGCGATATTGAAGCCTTTGAAGCATGGGAGAAAGAAGGAGTTGTGAAGCTTGGGTAAAGAAAACATACAGACCCTTGTTACGTTTTAAAAATCAACCGTTATCTTTACGAAAATTTTAACTAATTACTGAAATGGAATTAACAGCAATATTATTATTCTTGAACGGCTTAGGTGGCGGAGAATTGTTACTTATCGGTTTGGTTATCCTTCTTCTTTTTGGTGGTAAAAAATTGCCAGAATTGATGAAAGGACTAGGAAAAGGAATGAAAGAGTTTAAAGACGCTCAGAAAGATATTCAAGAACAAATCAGCAAAGGTTTGGACGACGATAAGAAATAATTCACTTTCTTAGACATTTACGAATACCTCAAATTGCATAGTTAACGCCCTTTTAGTCGTTGACTATGCTCTTATTTTTTATAGTCACGGCTGTAGTACAGGAATTGAAAAACGCATGAAAAATTATACAACGCTAAGCGAAATACAACAAGATTTATATGCAGGAAAACTTACTTGTATTGAATTAGTAACTTATTATCTAACAAATATTGCAGAGAAAAACCCTACGCTCAATGCTTTTTTGAACGTTTTTGGCGAGGAGGCGTTAACAAAAGCTGTTTTAGTAGATCAAAAAATTAAAGACGGAACAGCAGGTAAATTGGCTGGTCTTGTGTTAGGAATTAAAGATTTGCTTTGTTATCAAGGGCATGTTTCTCAGGCAGGTAGTAGAATTTTGCAAAACTTTGAGTCGCAGTTTAGTGGAACAGCTGTACAGCGTTGTATCGATGAAGATGCCATTATTATTGGTACGCAAAACTGTGATGAGTTTGGAATGGGGTCAACCAACGAAAACTCAGCCTACGGTATCTGCTTAAATGCTATCGGAGAAAACCGAGTGGCAGGAGGTTCTTCAGGAGGTTCGGCTGTAGCGGTTCAGGCTGATATGTGTTTTGCTTCTCTAGGTACTGATACAGGTGGTTCTGTGCGTATGCCAGCAGGCTTCTGTGGATTGGTGGGGCTGAAACCAACTTATTCTCGTGTGTCTCGTTGGGGACTAATTTCTTATGCTTCTTCGTTCGATTGTATTGGCCCCATTACCAAATCGGTGGCGGATGCAGCCCTTTTATTGGAAGTGATTGCAGGAAAGGACGAACAAGATAGCACTGTTTCTACACTACCCACAGATGCGTATGCAACGCTAAAGCCAGCGAAGTCACACTATAAAGTTGGTTACTTACGTGAGGCTATCGAAAGTGATGGATTGCAACCAGAAGTAAAGGCTGCAACCTTAGCAAAACTAGAGGCTCTAAAAGCTCAGGGGCATATGGTTGAGGCTGTCGATTTTCCATTGATTAAATACTTTTTACCAACGTACTATATTTTAACAACCGCAGAGGCAAGTTCTAATTTATCTCGTTTTGATGGCGTAAAATATGGACATAGAAGCTCAGAATCAGTTGACTTAATGTCGATGTATAAGAAGTCAAGAGCGGAAGGTTTTGGAAAAGAAACTCGTAAGCGTATCATGTTAGGAACGTTTGTACTGAGTGCAAGTTACTACGATGCTTATTACACCAAAGCTCAGCGAGTTAGACGAGTAATCAAAGAATATACCGATACGCTATTGGAACAGTACGATTTCTTGGTTTGTCCAACAACTCCAACCACAGCTTATAAGGTAGGTGAAAAAACAACCGATCCACTTCAAATGTACTTAGGTGATTTGTTTACAGTACAAGCAAATGTAGTGGGTTTACCTGCTATTTCGGTTCCTAATGGAGAAGATAACGATGGAATGCCTGTTGCTTTTCAAGTAATGGCAGGGGCTTTTAAAGAAGCTGAATTGCTTGCTTTTGCTAATACGCTTTAGGGTTGAAAGGTTTTAAGATAAATAATAAGGCAATAATTATGTTTTTTTGCGTTTAAATACTATAAAGTCCAGATACGCTTCTCTTGATTATTTTCTATCTTTGTAGTTAAGTAATAGGATATAAGTAGCTGTTCCTTAGTACAAAGGCAATAGATTGATTATTGATGACAACCATATCCTCTACGGATTACGATACTAAAGTCTAAATTGAAAATCCTTTACGGAGTAACTTGATGATGGGGCTTATTCTTGCTTGTAAGCAGTAGTGCTTCTAGGTTGGTTGGTCTTCACATTTTTAAAGTCTGATAAGTAGATGAAATTAACTATTTTACGCAAGTGCATCCTAGCGTCCTTACTACTTGCCAACTATTGTGGGTTTAGCCAAATAGAAGGAGCAAGCAATGGAACAACTGCCACTGATTCGGCGAGCGTGTCTGCTCCCAATCAGCCTATTGTAGTTGAACAAACATGGTTGATTGACCCTAAGTTGGTTCAACCTCGTTTGCAGGCTTTACAGAAGGAAATTCCTTTGACCTACAACACCTTCACGCATCAGTTTGTGGAGTACTTTGCCTATCGAAAACCTTCGTTTACGAAAACAATGTTGGAGAAAAAGGATATGTTTTTCCCTTTGTATGAAAAGTACTTGAAAAAATATGGCTTACCTGACGAATTAAAGTATTTGTCGTTGATTGAATCAGGTCTAAACCCTAGAGTTATCTCTCGTGCAGGAGCAGGAGGTCTGTGGCAATTCATGCCCAAAACGGCTCGTATAGATTTTGGTTTACGTATTGATGAATATGTAGATGAACGCTTTGACCCTGAAAGAGCAACCGAAGCAGCTTGTCGTTATATGCGTCAATTATACAATATCTTTGGAGATTGGCACCTGGTATTGGCTGCCTATAATACTGGTCCAGGTAACGTGAGAAGAGCAATTCGTAAATGTAATGGCGGACAAACATTCTGGGATATTTATAATTGCTTACCCAAAGAAACTCGTAGTTATGTACCTCAATACATTGGGATGTTGTACATGATTAATCATGCAGAGTCACATGATATTTTTGCGGAAAATATCGAACAAGCTATTCCTCATGACACGATTCACGTGAACTCTTTCTTGGACTTGGATAAGTTTGCTAGTCTTAGTAACATCAGTTTAGAAGATATTCAACGGTTGAATCCTCATATTTTAACGCATATTCTTCCTGGTCATACTCGTAATTTTTCATTGAAATTACCAAGAACAGATATGGCATTTTTTAAAGCGAATCGTGGTTCTATCATGGACTCTGCTACAAAAATGCCTTCGACACTTATCGGAAATCAGGCAACAGAAACTTTGCTAGCATCAAATCCTTCTACTTCAACACCAGAAGATACTAACAAAGAAATTGTGGTAACTAATGCTGTTATGACCACCAAGCCCAATGCAGAAGAAGAGCAGTTGGATGATGATATGGAGGATGTGGTAATTCGAAAAAAACCGAAGAAAAAATACTATATAGTTCGTCGTTCGGATAATTTAAGTGATATTGCTGATAAATTTAAAGTGGATGTTTTTGATATTAAAGTATGGAATCACCTACGTAAATCGACGATTGTACCAGGGCAAAAGTTACTTATCTTGAAAGAATCTGCTGTATCGAGTACTGTAAAGTATGCTGATGCAAGAAGAAAAGATAAAGAGGCTGTGCGTAAAGGAAAAATCCGTTTCCATCGAGTGGAATCTGGCGATACGCTTTGGAATATTTCACAACGTTACGGTGGTTTATCGGTAGATAAGTTGAAAAAATTAAATGGTATCAGAGGAAATGTTGTAAGACCAGGTACTAAATTAAGAGTTTCGTAAATTAATCACGTATTGAAATAAGAGTCCGCATGATGCCGAGTTATGCGGACTTTTTTTTACCTAATAATTCAAGAAATATGATTGCTTACATTGAGGGCCAGGTAGCTCATAAAGACCCCGCTTACGTAGTGATTGATGTGCATGGCGTAGGGTATGAAATTAAAATTTCGCTACAAACTTATTCTGCTTTACAAGACGGAAGCGAGAAATGTAAACTATTTACCTATTTAAGTATCCGTGAAGATGCTCATGTGCTGTTCGGATTCAAAGATTTAGATGAAAAATCCTTATTTTTGGATTTATTAAGTGTATCGGGTATTGGGGCGAATACTGCCTTGGTGATGCTGTCGTCCATGTCATCAGGTGAAATTCGTACTGCTTTGGTAAACGAAGACGTAAAAACCATTCAAAGTATCAAAGGAATTGGAGCAAAAACAGCTCAGCGTGCAATTATTGAGTTGAAAGATAAGCTGAAAAAAGAACACCTATTGGGTTCAAGTGTGGGCGGAACAACTACCACTTCATTTGCAGCATCGGGAAGTTCAAAAGTAAAAGCGGAAGCTTTGGCTGCTCTTGTTACTTTGGGTATTCCAAAAAATGTGGCAGAGAAAAGTATCGAAGCGATTTTGAAAAAAGAAGGCGATAATCTGACCGTAGAACAACTGATTAAATTAGCACTACGGTAAGAATAAAATCATTTGGTACATAATTTGAAGTGAACTAAGAAATTATCAGTTTGTAAGAAATATAAACGGGGTTTTTATCGTTTGGTTATACGGGAATCATCACGTAAATACCTACATTAAATTAACATGCCACCTCTGTTAAGTAAGCATTTGAGCGTTATCATCTCGCTCTGAAAATACCATAACAACATATTGTATTTTCAGTATTAAGTATTCGTGCGAAATTATTTTAAATTCACTTTTCTTGTAAAAGCCTAATAACTAGGTGATTAATTTCAAAATTTAAAATTCATAATTCTGTATTATTACTTAGTCAAGTGGTTTACTTACTTTATCAATTATACTGTGCAACGAAATAAGTTTTACATACTTTCTGGGAGTTTAGTTTTATCAGTTTTTGCCTCGCTTGCTTGGGTGCTACCTGCTCGTATGAATACGATGAGCAATTGGAATGACTTTGTGAGTAGCGAAGAGACGATAGCCGAAGGAGATACTATTAAAAAATCGGGTCGTCGCCCTCGTTTCAAATTAAAAGATAGAACAACGACTCGTTTTTCTGCTAAAAATGCTAATTCGCCTTTCGTTTTAAAAGACCCTAAAGGAATTTCTACTGAATTTAAATTGGATTCAGCAGGAAAGATTGCCGTATATGAACAATTTAAGGATAATCCACAGTTAGGAGATTATCGTCCTGCCGAACAGCTTTCTTTCAAAGACTATCAAAAAGTACAACAACAACGTTTTTTACGAGATTATTGGCGAAAATATGCCGCTTCTTTGGATGGACAGGACGATACCAAAGGTAGAAGCTTACTACCTAAAATCGAACTTCCTCCTTCGATTGACCGTATTTTTGGCGGTTCACAAGTAGAGTTTAAACCCAATGGGAATATCCTGTTGGATGTAGGTTATTTGTACCAGTTTTATGATAACCCCTTAACACCTGTCAACTTGCGAGGAACAGGAAACTTGAACTTTCAAGAGCAAGCACAAATTAACTTTCAAGGAAAGATTGGCGATAAGTTAAACTTAAATACCAATTTTGATACCAAGGCTAGTTTCAATTTTCAAAATCAGTTAAAACTAGCTTGGCGTTCCAATGAAGAAGATATTCTACAAAATGTAGAGGCGGGAAATACTTCATGGACGTTAAATAGCCAATTGATTCCTGGGGTGCAAAACCTTTTTGGCCTTAAAACGCTGATGCGTTTTGGGAAAATGGATGTAACCTTTGTCGCTGCACAACAACGTTCAAAACAGGATTGTATTACCTTACGAGGAGGTTCTCAAGGAAAATCCTTTGAAATTAGAGCCGATAACTACGACGAAAATAGAAACTTCTTCTTGTCTTCTTTCTTTAGAGAAAATTATGAACGTTCGCTAAAAAGCCTACCTGCTATTACCTCTGGCGTAACGATTACTCGTTTGGAAGTCTATGTAACTAATAGAACTAACAACACGGAAACCTTACGAAATATCGTAGGTTTGTCCGATTTGGGGGAAGCTAAACCATATAACTCGCAGGTGACACGTGCCGCTGGAAAAACAGCAAGTGCCTCAGTAGATAATAAGAACAATACCTTATATACCAAATATCTCGCAGATTCTAGTTCTGCTGTTGCTAAAGCGTTGCGTCAGGCAGATAAAACCACTGCTACTTTAGAACAAGAAGGCTTTAACAAAGGGACAGACTTCGATATGCTTCGAGGAGCGAAACGCTTGAGTGAGCGAGAATTTCGTTTTCATCCAGAACTAGGCTATATTTCCTTGGTAACACCCCTCAGAAATGATGAAGTCTTGGCGGTTTCGTATGAATATACCTTGAATGGACAACCTCATCAAGTAGGAGAGCTAACAGAAAACTACCAGAGTAGAAGAGACGATGAGGTCTTGGTAATGAAATTATTAAAGTCATCTACCATTCGGAATAACTTGCAACATCCGATGTGGAACTTGATGATGAAAAACGTTTACTCGCTTAATACACAGCAAATTAATAAGTTAGGGTTTCAGTTACGAGTAATTTATAAAGATGACCAAACAGGTATTGATAACCCTAACTTACAAGATGGGCCACTCAAAGATATTCCTTTGGTGAAAGTCTTTGGTCTGGATAAACTGAATACCAATGGCGATCAGGTAACGGAAAATGGCGTAGAAGGAGATGGTAATTTCGACTATGTAGAAGGTGTAACGATTGATAGTAAAAATGGACGGGTTATTTTTCCTGTCTTAGAACCTTTTGGAAGTTACCTGAAAAGTAAAGTTTCTAGTGATGTAGAAGCAACGAATAAGTATGTTTTTGACCAGTTATACCGTTTGACCCTTACGGATGCTCAGCAGTTACAAGGGAAAAATAAGTTTTTCCTGAAAGGTAGTTACCAGTCAGCAGGAGGAGGAGAGGTTACTTTACCTTTTGGAGTGGATGGTAAATCCGTACAAGTGACAGCGGGTGGTGTGCCATTGACCGCAGGAATCGATTATATTGTAGAGGCTGAATTAGGGAAAGTACGTATTTTGAATGCTGGGGTGTCTAATTCAAGCAGAGAAATAAAAGTATGTTACGAAAAACCTGATTTGTTTAATAACCAAACCAGAACATTAGTCGGAACACACATCGATTATATTTTAGGAAAAGACTTCCGAGTAGGAGGAACTTTTCAACATTTGAGTGAAAGCCCTCCAGGTTACTTGAGAAGGGTACAAATTGGTAGCGAACCTGTTAGTAATACAGTTTTTGGCGTAGATGCTTCGATTCAACGTAAATCAAAGTTGTTGACAAGAATGTTGGATGCCTTACCGCTTCTTTCGACAAAAGAAACATCGGCTGTTGACTTTCAAGGAGAATATGCAACCATTATCCCTGCGGTGAATAGTACGGTTCAAGACAATTCCTTTATTGATGATTTTGAAGCCGCTCGTAATATCTTTAGTTTAAATAATCAGAGCACTGCTTGGAAAATAGGAGCTGTTCCAAATCAATTTAGAGGAACAGTAACAGATGCTCCTGAGGTGAATTTTAAGCGAGCAAAAATTTCAGCTTATACCGCTGATTTTAGTTTATACGGTAGTAGTAGCTTCTCCGTGAATGTACCCGGTATCAATGCTGCCGAAACGAATAACTATGCGTATGAACGTTCGGTGGCTTCACAGTCTTTATTTCCTAACCGTTCGCAAGCTAATAATATTACAGGCTTACCCATTGGTATTTTTGACGTTGCTTATTTCCCGTCAGAAAGAGGGATGTATAACTTCAATACTGACCTCGATAGTAAGGGGCATTTGCCAAATCCGAAAGGTAATTTTGGAGCGATTACTCGTGCTTTGACTTCGGATACGGATTTAGACAATGCCAATATCGAAACGTTAGAGTTTTGGGTAATGAATCCTTTTGTTGATGGGGATGGTGGTATTGTGCGTGCGACAGGCAACAGAGACCAAGATAGAGCCAATGCCGAAATTCGTAATCGTGTCGGTGGTAAATTTGTGATTAACCTAGGAGATATTTCGGAAGATGTAATTCCTGATGGACGTTACAACTTTGAAAACGGGATTCCTGTGGGAGAAAAAGTATTGGTGTCTGCCAATGGGAAAGTCCGTAACGTAGAAGAAACCTCTTGGGGACTTGCTCCAACTCGCCAGTTTGTGACCAATGCTTTTGATTTACAAAACGGACGTGAAGCTCAGGATGTGGGCTTTGATGGTTTACCGAATAATCCAACGGCAACCGATACCTATTTCAACGAAAAAACAAAGTTTGGGGATTATTTGAAGCAAATACGCCAAAAAGTAACTGATGCAGATGCTTTATCTGCCATTGAAAATGACCCATCTGGTGATGACTTTGTTCACTATTTGAATAGCAAATACGATAATACGTCTAGTATTATTTTACGTTATAAAGATTACATGGGGATGGAAAATAACTCGCCATCTACCTCTACTACAGGAACTTCGGGTTATACTGAGGCTAGTAATCAACAGCCTGACCGTGAGGACTTAAATAACGATAATACCATCAACGACACTGATGCCTACTACGAGTATGAGTTGGATATGAAGAAAGAGAAGATGACAATCGGACAAAACTTCATTGTTGATAAGGTGACTGAAAATGGCGTAGATTGGTTCTTGGTTCGTATTCCTGTGAAAAACTATTCTAAGCGAGTAGGAAACATCAACGGCTTTAAGTCGATGCGTTTTATTCGTATGTATATGACTGAATGGGAAGCTCCTGTGGTAATGCGTATGGCTTCTTTACAGTTAGCAGGCTATAATTATCGTAAATATACGGGAGACTTAAATCCAAGAGGTTTGGCCGAAGTACCAGAACCTTACGATGCAAACTTTAAGTTAACTACGGTAAGTATTGAAGAAAATGGCCCTGCCGCAACCAAAGCAGACAACATTGTACCTTACGTAGTGCCTCCTGGTTTTACTCGTGATAGAGATGTAACGACGATTAATAACATTGCATTAAATGAGCAATCAATGAGTTTGTCGGTAGAAGGGCTTCGTGATGGAGATGCTCGTGCTGTGTTTAAAAACACCATGTTTGACTTTATCAATTATAAAAACTTACGTATGTTCTTCCATACGCATAGTCAAACAAATGAGACTAGTACAATTGATGGTAAAGTAACAGGCTTTATTCGTATTGGTACTGACCAAGTTGATAACTATTATGAAATTGAAACCAAAGGTTTAAAAGCGACAGCACCAAGTGCGTCCTTGACTTCGAGAGCCAGTACGGAGTCGCCTGATGCAGCAACTGAAATTTGGCCTGTCGAAAATGAAATTAATATCCCTTTTGATAGACTAAGAGAAGTTAAGAGAGAGCGAGATAAGCAAAATAAAAGCCTAACTGTTCCTTTTAAAATGGAGGTAGAGGGCAACGACGGAAGAACTTATACCATTAGAGTCGTCGGACGACCTGATTTAAGTGCCGTAATGTCTATTATGATTGGGGTACGAAATCCCAATGATTTGCCAAACGATGACCACCAACCAAAAACCTTTACCATTTGGGTCGATGAGTTGAGAGCCTCAGGTTTTGACCAAACATCGGGTAGTGCAGGGGTTGCTAAATTGGGTTTGAAATTAGCGGATTTTGCAAATGTTACCATGAACGGCTCTTTCAAGACTTATGGTTTTGGAGGTGTTCAATCTAAAATTTCAGACCGTAGTCGTGAAAATAGCTTAGAGTATGGAGTCGCTGCGAATATCAATTTGGATAAATTATTGCCTCAAAAATGGGGTTTCCAAATTCCGATGTACGTGAGTTATGACCGTAAAAATATTACGCCTCATTTTGACCCATTAGATCCAGATATTCCTTTAGAAGACAAAATTAACACGATTTCTGATCCTGATAAGCGTGAAGCGTACCGCAAATTAGTAGAAGATAATACCGAACGAAAAGGAATTAACTTTAGTAATGTGCGTAAAGTAAGAGCATCAGGAGCAGAAGCTCGCCCTTGGGACTTTGAAAACTTTACCTTTACATATGCTTTCTCAGAAATGACACGTACAAGTATTCTCATCAATGAATACCGACAACTGTCGCATAAAGGAGGGATTACCTACGCATTTACGAGTAATCCAAAACCTTTAGAGCCGTTTAAAGAGCTCATTAAATCGTCGCATCCAATGTTACGTTGGGTGAAAGATTTCAATATCAATCCATTGCCTAATAACGTTGCCATTAGAGCAGATATGGATAGAAGTTTTGTGAAAACGGTATTACGAAACTCTGACGGTACGTCGTCGGAGGGAATTCAAAATTTTACGAATGCTACGCCATTATTTGAAAAATATTGGTTGATGACTCGTAATTATAATTTGGGTTGGAACTTGACAAAAAGTGTCGTAATTAATTATGCGGCGAATGTCAATGCAATCATCGATGAACCGTCTGGCGATATTGATACACAAGCTAAAAAAGACTCTGTGCGTAGAAGTTTATTACGTTTGGGACGTACCAAAAACTTTGAGCAAAACTTCTCTGGCGTATGGCGTTTACCTTTAAATAAATCGCCTTTAACCGACTGGATGACGGCTGATTATAGTCATAAATTTGGGTACGTTTATACAGCAAGTTCTTATAATTTGCGAGATTCGACAGGAGCTTTATTCGGAAATATTATCAAAAACTACCGAGATAGAGGTATTACGGGGAAAATTGACTTTGTGGCTTTGTATAACCGTATTCGTGCCTTACGTCTTGCCAATCAACCACGAGTAAGTCGTAAAAACATTGCAAGAAACCCTGGGGATGATGAAGAAATCATGAAGCCTCAGCCTAATTTCCTTCGTAGTGTTACTCGTTTGCTTATGGCAATTCGTGGTATTCAGGTAAATTATAATATCAATGAAACAACGACTTTACCGGGCTTTTTACCATCGCCAGGTTTATTAGGAATGAGCTCGACGGGGTCTGCCCCTGGGTTTGGTTTCGTAACGGGTAGTCAGGACGGAGATGTACGATTCCGAGCTGGGGAGAATGGATGGCTTACCAAAAGTACCGTTCAAAATACGCCATTCGTACAAACCA
>JACCDQ010295741.1_pt1 | contig 19612 bp, 21 predicted proteins | sample 7446031 | NCBI WGS metagenome assembly JACCDQ01 (sample SAMN15323442, study PRJNA562643) | freshwater metagenome | isolation source: river surface water | place: USA:Blue River Watershed | collected 2017-08-17
ATCGTTGATGCCCGGAGGAACCATCGGTGGTTTCAGGCCAACGCTGAGTTTGTGCCACAGTTCGCGCTGCTCTTCGATGGCGGTGAGCGCCGAACTCATGTCGGTCACGGACATGCCTGGACGCAGGTACTCCTTGGCCAACTTCTTGAGTCGGCGCCGAGTGCCGCCGCTCATCTGACCCTTTACCTTGCGAGGCGAAGTGGCGACGATGAGTTCGGTCAGCGAGCGATCGAAGACATCGCTGTTGAATCGGTCGAGGCTCTCGCGAATCCCGACGAAGAGCCGCAGGTACTGCCCGATTTCATGAACAGTCTCGGCAGGTTTGAACTCAACTGTTGCGATGAACTCGTTCAGTTTTGCCGATAGCACGGGGAAACTTTCGTTTCGCAGTCGCTTTGCGGTTGCCAGAGCCAGCTCTACTTCTCCGGGGGATTCAAATCGGCTCTGGTACCAGGCGGTGTCCTGAGGGCCAAATTTGAATTCCCCAAGTTCCCAAGCCGAGTTCAGTAGCTGCAGCGCTTCTTTCCGATCGAGCAGCCCCGCGAGGTTTTCGGCTGGGATGCGCGCTTTGGTACTTGGAGCATGCGGCATGGCGGCCAATTCGGCAAGTTTGCGGAGCACCTCGGCTGGAGTGACGCCGAGTTCAGCATCGCGACGATTCAACGAGGAGAAGTAGTTCTCGATGGAACGCTCGAGGTTGGCTAAAGCTCCAGCGGAAGAACTAGGAATGGCATCAGGGTTTGATTTCTCATTGCGAGAAATCGCCGAGATGGTGTCGAGCCAAGTGCTGGTCGATTTGGTTAGCAACCCGGCAAATCCTGCTTGGGCAAGGCGATCGGAGAGTTCATTCAACGTCTGCCTTCGGGGTGCTACCACGAGTACGCGCTTGCCCTGCGCTGCAAGGTTGGCGAGCAGGTTTACCACGGTCTGCAAATAGCCGCAGCCCGGGAGAGTCTCCACGCCAAAACTGTGACCAGCGCGAGCTTTTTTCAACACATTCAACTGAGCATGGTCGGCATCCACCACAACCACGGGGGGTTGAGAATCCTGCTGAGCTTGGAAGACGAAATCACGCGCGATGAGTGCAGCCGTGACCGAGCCATCGGGGACGGATCCCCGAAGGGCGGCGGCTTCACGCTGCTGAGCCAGTGTCTCGAGCGAGAAATTGCCAGCTACGAGCATTCGACGAACCTCGAGCTTGGTGTTCTCGCCAGTCAAGCGATTGAGGAAGTTGAAAAGTGCAATCGGCACCAGTTCGGAACTTGTAGTCAAGGTTGCCAGAAGTTCGGCTTCATCGAGGTGTATGCCGTAGGCGACCTCTAGGGCGGGAGCCAAAGCTGGGTTCACTCTCGCGGGTCCGGTGATTGCAACCTCGATGTCGTCGCCCTTTTGGTTTAGCTGCAGAGGCCAAAGCAGTACCGGAATTTTGAGATCAAAATCATCTGCTTCGAAGTCGGCAACCGCGCCAGCGAGGTGACAGGTGGCCAGACCAAATTGAGTTTCCAGTTGAGCGGTTTTCGAGCGAATACGCTTGGCCACATTCATGGCTCTGCTGTAGGCAAGTGGATCACGAACCAGGTTGCTGAGCGCACAGACTCCTGCAGACACGAATTGAGCCAGGCCCCCGGGATGTGCTCGTTCCAGGTCAATTTGCCCGTAACTGTCTGCCTCGAAGTGCAAAAGAGGATTCGTGCCACCGAGTTCATCCAGTTGTGCGCGCCACTGACCAAGCACCTCGCGGGTGCGAGCAGCGGCAGATGCGTCGGTCACAACTAAACCCTAACCGCCAGTCCCGCCAAGCCTCGGGCACTCGCCAGACGTGTCTGAGGTGTCACAGGACACACTCGACAGCGTAGAATTTTGCGGTTGACCGCAGTCAAAATGGCTCCGTAGCTCAGTGGATAGAGCAGAGGTTTCCTAAACCTTGTGTCGGAGGTTCGATTCCTCTCGGGGCCACCAGTTTTAAGTTGCGCCAACAAGCCGCAGCGCTCTAGGCAGCGATCAGGTAACTGTCCCACTCGGGTGCAAGATTTTCAGTTCCGCGTACGGTCCACGATGCCCCGGATGGCATCCGAGGTGTGACCCTCAGGCTCCAGCCGATCTCCTGCAGGGTGCGGTCGCTCTTGGTGTTGTTACACTTCAGGCAACAGGCCACCAGGTTTTCCCAGCTGTCTGCCCCGCCACGCGACTTTGGCTGAACGTGATCGATTGTGTTGGCATTGCGTCCGCAGTAGGCGCACTTGTGGCCGTCCCTCCTGAGTACACCTCGGCGACTGACTGGAATGTGTCTGGTGTTGGGGACTCGCACGTAGCGTTGAAGCAAAATCACCGATGGCAGCTCGTACTGGAGAGTTGCGCTGCGAACAGTGGCGTCGGTCTGCTCTAAGACAGTGGCCTTGTTATTCATGACCAGCGTCAGCGCTCGTTTGAAGGAGACTACGCCGAGTGGTTCGTAGCCAGCGTTTAGTACCAGTGTTCGCATCTAGTGCATCCTTTCGAAGTGGCCCAAGTGGATCGTTGGGTTTTCGGTGGGAGCCTGCTCTCGAAAACAAAAAACGCGCCGTCATAAATGACGACGCGCTAGTTTGCCTGCCCGGGTTGTTGGCGATGACGGAACACAAATATGTGCTTGGCTGGCACACAACTGTGAGACATCGCTTCCCCTTTCGGACAATGAGATCAGTAACTCTTGTGCTCACAATACGACTCGGAACGAGAAGTTCTTGGAAAAGAAACGCGACACGCAGATTAAGGTTTGGTTGCGATTTGGAAGGGCAGCTGGCGCAAGCCCGCGCCACTAGTTGGTAGCGAGGCGGATGAAGAAGACCTGGCTCGTGAAGATTGGGGCCAACTTGACTGTGTCACCGCGACGAGGCGCGTGGTAGAAGTTTCCGTTACCGGCGTAGATGCCGTCGTGGCTAAGGTCATTCAGAACCACGAGGTCACCCGGGCGGGCATCCTCTGGGCGAATTCGAATACCGTAACGCGACTGACCAATCACGGTGTGAGGCAGGTCTAGACCGAACTGAGCGTAGACATAGCGAACGTAACCGGAGCAGTCGAAACCGTTCGGGTTCTCGCCACCAAAGACGTAAGGGGTACCAACGTACTTGGCTGCGACCTTGAGCACGGTGGCCTCGTCCAATTTGCTGTATGGCGGGTTGAGCACGAAGTCGGCGGCGGTCTTTCCGTTGAAGCTCAGATAGTTCGCCGCAGTCTGCTGTCGCAGGATCTCTGCCGCACTGGCCGACTCATACTGACCGCGAACGAACTTGACCGTGTTGCGCTCGGCAACCGTCATGTTCTGAGTCTCGGGAGAGGTAGACACCGCAGCCGCGTTGGTGGTCGTAAACCTTGCCATCGCTGCCACCGATGGGCTGTAAGCGTAGGCGGGAAGTGAGACCGTGGTGAAGATTCCAGCAGCAGCAACCATTGAGGTGAGCCTGCGAACCTGCGGACGCTTACGGAATGGAACAAAGCTGGCCGCTGTAACTACAAACTTGCCGCTCGAGGTCTCGGTTACGACGGGTGCGGTTGAGGAGCGACGCTCCAGCTTGGCTGCGCGCTTCTCAGCGCGTCTTGCCGATCGCGATGCCTTCTTTTTCTCAGCTTCGCGAATTGAGCGGCGCGAGCGAAGTTCAAAAGACTCGAGAACGTTTACATCAACGTCTGCACGATGTCTTCCGGTGCCTTGCTGGGCCAAATCCAAACCTCCAGGTCTTGCTGTTGCCAGCCCCCGCAACGAAACTATTCGTTCTAAAAACTCAGACTGCGGGCATAGAAACCATCCGAGTTCGGTTGCAACCAGGTTTGTGGTTAGCAACCTGAAAAGTCTAACCCAGCGGCGCCGGTTTGTCCCGAACCGCTTTGAAAGTTAGTTCAAAAAGCGTAACTAGCGCTCTACAAAGAGGTGGGCTGCGTCCTCTAGCGAAAGGCTCTCAGCCTCTTTGGCGCCTGCGGCTCGGATTTCGACACGGTCGGAAATGTGGGCGAGTTCAACCAGTGCGCCCGGGACAACTCCCAAATCTTTTAGGTCGGCCAGTAGTTCAACATCCACCTGCAGCGGCTCGCCGATGCGGCGCAAGACAAACTGCTTGCCCTCAACGTCCGCAATCGCGGTTACCGAGATCACGCCATCGGTGAAGTTAGCCGAAGCGGAAACGCCAAACTCTTCCAAACCTGGAATTGGGTTGCCGTAAGGAGAAATGTGGGGATCTTTGATGAGGTCGAGGATCTTGCGTTCAACGTTGTCGCTCATCACGTGCTCCCAGCGACAGGCTTCCTCGTGGACGAACTCCCACTCGAGACCGATCACGTCGGCGAGTAAGCGCTCAGCGAGCCTGTGCTTCCGCATCACGGCAACGGCTTCAGTGCGCCCGATCTGGGTGAGTTCAAGGTGACGGTCTCCGCTGACAACCAGCAAGCCGAGTCGCTCCATGCGCGCAACAGTCTGCGAAACCGTGGGTCCGGAGTGGTCAAGTCGCTCCGCAATTCGCGCGCGAAGGGGAATCTGCCCCTCCTCTTCTAGTTCGAGAATCGTGCGAAGGTACATCTCGGTGGTGTCGATTAGGTCAGTCACCAAAACTCCTCTCATTACTTCCCAACTGCCAAAGTGGCGCTGGCTCAATTATGGTTCAGTCTCAACCGAGCCTCGTCCAGCCCTAGGTAAACTTCTAGGCATGTCTGAGATTCAAATTCCCAACCACCTTCTGCCCGCCGATGGTCGATTCGGTTGCGGCCCTTCGCGTGTTCGTCAGGCTCAGCTGGAGGCCTTCGCGACCGAGGGTGCAAAGTTGATGGGAACCTCTCATCGTCAGGCTCCGGTAAAGAACCTGGTCAAGCGAGTACAAGACGGTCTCATGGACCTGTACCACAACCCGACTGGTTACGAGATTGTGCTTGGCGATGGCGGCTCGACCGCATTCTGGGACATGGCAGCCTTCTCGCTCGCCGATGGCAAAGCTCAGGCACTGGTTCACGGCGAGTTTGGCGCTAAGTTCGCCTCCTCCCTAAAAGCTCCTTGGCTGACTGCACCCACCGTGATTCAGGGCGAACCGGGATCACGTCTCGAGCTAGTAGCCGAGACTGGGGTAAGCACCTACGTGTATCCCCAGAACGAAACATCGACCGGCGTGGTCACTCCGGTGAGTCGAATTGCCGGAGTTGACAAGGACGCCATCTTCCTCACCGATGCCACCAGTGCGGCCGGAGGCATCGACTTCGACCCAAAGGAAACCGACTGCTACTACTTCGCGCCGCAGAAGAACTTTGCCAGCGACGGCGGCCTCTGGTTTGCCCTAATGTCGCCCGCAGCCGTGGAGCGCGCTGAGCGAATCGCCTCGACAGACCGCTACATCCCAGAATTTCTGAGCCTCAAGACCGCAATCGATAATTCCCGTCTAAACCAGACCCTCAACACTCCCGCAATCGCAACGCTGTTCCTGCTGGCTGAGCAAGTGGACTGGATAAACCAGAACGGTGGCCTGGCTTGGGCTGACGCCCGCACCAAGGCGGCGAGCTCACACCTCTACGAATGGGCAGCCACCCGCGATTTCGTCGAACCTTTCGTTTCGAATCCTGAACACAGATCTCAAGTAGTTGTGACGCTCGACTTCGAAGCGGGCATCGATGCGGCTGCAATCGCAAAGGTGTTGCGCTCAAACGGGGTCGTCGACACCGAGCCATATCGAAAGCTGGGTCGGAACCAGTTGCGCATTGCAACATTTACCGCTGTTGACCAGGCCGACATCGAGGCTCTGACAGCTTGCATCGACTACGTGGTCGAGAAAATCGGCTAATGGTTCGCTTTTACCTGAAACAACTCGAACGGAAGCCGGATCCGGAACCGGCTGCGGTCAACACACGGCTGGCCATCGGAGTTGGAATTCTGCTCTGGGGAATCGGGCTATTTGCGCTTCTTGTGACGCCTGAGGAACTTGTACCGGAAAAAGCTCTTTGGCTCTCCACCTGCGTCGTCGGCATCGGACTCGGAGTCTTCGGACTCATCACCCAGGGTCGGCGCTGAGGAATCTGAGTCTTCGTCCTCTTCTTCAACATCGAGGATGTCGTCGTCCTCGTCAGTCTCACTCGAATCGGTATCGCCGGTAGCCTCGGCAGCAGCGGCTGCAGCGGCGGCCTCTTCGGCATCAACCTTCGCCTGCTCTTCGAGAGCGGCCTGAAGAGCTTTGTAATCGGCCAGGCGCTCCGACCACGGAACCCACTGCGGTGCCTGCAGCGAGGTGTCGCCCGGGAGCAGGTTCACTTCTGAAACGGTGGTCTGACCGGACTCGGCATCGGTGAATAGTGTGACAGCCCAGCGCCAGTCGGGATAACCCTTGAGTTTTGAGGCGAAAAAGTAAGTTTCGGTACCCGGTTCCGGCTCAGGGAGCGACTCGATAAAGTCTCCGACGTTGCTGTCACCCTGAACCTGACCAGCCGCGGTGCGGGCTAGTTCGAGAAGATTACTCACTAGGATTCGAGCTCTTCGGCAACCTTGCGAAGCAGGGCGGCGATTTTCGCACCCTTTGCTCCCTCTGGGTGCTTTCCGCGCTTTAGACCGCCGCTGATGTCATCAAGCAGGCGGATCAAATCTTCAACCACGATGGCCAGCTCATCGGCGGGCTTGCGATTCAGCCGTGAAAGGCTGACCGGAGCTTCGAGCACTCGCACGCTAAGCGCCTGCGGACCCTTGCGGCCGTCGGCTACGCCGAACTCAACGCGGGTACCTTTGCGAATTGTTGAAGTCCCTGCCGGCAGCGCCGAGATGTGCAGGAAAACCTGGTCGCCCTCATCCGATTCGATAAAGCCGTAGCCTTTTTCCTCGTCGAAGAAACGTACTTTTCCGGTAGGCATGGAACCTCTTTCTTGAAACCAGTCAACATTTTACCTGACAGCAACTTTGCCCTGCCCCTATGACAGTCAGGCTAGGTAATCTAGAAGGATGACTAAATCACCGCAGCCAGAAAAAAATCGCTTCGAAACGGCACTCGCCTATGCAGCGGCTGGGGTGATAGGAGTGTCTGTGCTCACCATGCTGGGCACATTGATTTGGCTGGCCACAGGCACACGAGACATCCCCGCTCTGCTGGGCATGATTCCCCTGGTCGGCATGCCGCTCGGATTCCTCCTGGTGATCACCCTGCTGGTGACGAGCATTGTTCGACGCACTAGGGAAAGCAAATAGCGCCCAGGCGCGAGGATTCGCCGATGAGTGATTTGCTACTGCTGGCTGGTGAGCTGAGAAAGCTCTCCGATGCCCAGTTGGTGGCTCTCCTAGACCGCAGACCGGTAATCGGCACCCCTCGAGACTTTCTCGATTTGGCGCAGGCGCTGCTGCAGCCCAAAAACATCGTCGAGGCCTTGAGTCGGTTATCGGCGGATGAGGTTAGCGCGCTATCGGGAGGCGCGGAGAACCCCGATGTGAAACTAAATCAACTCGGGCTCAGCGTTAGTTTGCCTTCGGGGCAACACGTCCTTGAAGCTGTAGCCCAAGAGCTTGAGCAACTGCTCAGGAAGGTCCCTTCAAGCGAGCCGGAAGAATCCCTGGCGGCAAGTTCATTGCAAGAGAGCGATCTGAACTCCGCTGCGGTGACTTTCTTTGAGACGCAGCAGGCGATCACCGAAATTATTCTCGACCTAGAGCAGCGTTCGTTGCGGGTCGTGGGACGCAACGGCATCGGCATCGCAGACATCAAGAGACTCAGCCAGCACCTCAACCAACCCAAAGAACGTATCCGAGCCTGGATTGAGTGGGTCATCGGAATGCGTCTTGCCTTGCCAAGTAATGCGCGCTGGTGGCTCGCCCCGGCGGCCGAGACCTGGGTCTCAGCGTCGCTGCTGGACAGATTCGAAGCCCTCGCACGGCACTGGTCGGCCACTTTGGGAACCTCAGGAACTCGGCAGTTGCAATCGCTCATGTTGGCGGAGCCGCACGCGTCACTGCAGGTCACCCTCGCCAAGGTCTTCCCCCTCGCCAATCGAAGCCTCGATCAGCATCTGGTGCGCATCGAAAGCCTCGCCAACGATGCTGGACTGAGCGCGGGACATCGGGCTACGGAACTTCTGCCCCTGGTCCTGTCCGGTCAATTTGAAGCGGCTCGCACCAGACTGGAGGCACACCTGCCCCGCATCAAGGACGAGTTGATTGTGCAGGCAGACCTGACACTAATTGCACCCGGACCGGTCACCACGAGAACCGAAATCGCGATTCGCCAGTTTGCCGATATCGAGAATGTGGGCATCGCCAGCAGCTACCGGATGAATGCAGCCAGCCTGAGCCTTGCGCAAGAGCTAGGACTAAAGGTTTCAAATATCCGTGAACTTTTGACGGACCTGAGCGGCAAACCGCTCCCACAGCCGGTCGAGTACCTGCTGCGGGAAGCCGAGCAGCGCTTCGGGAGACTCCAAATATGGCCAAAGACCTCCGATGCCGCCTGCACTCTCAGATCTAACGACAGCCTGTTGCTCACGGAGATTCTTAACGACAGCAGACTCCGACCATTTGGTTTTTGGGCGAGCAACGCAGCCTCACTGGCGAGCAGATTTGAACCTGAAGTGGTTTACCACGGGCTTCGTGACCTGGGTTACGTTGCCGTTTTAGTTGATGCGAACGGAAGCGTGCAAGCCCCGAGCCACCACCTAGCCTGGACCGACTCGACCGAGAACGCGCAGGCCGATGCCAAGCTTGCTATGGTTGCGGCGCTGCGGGATGCCGACATCAAAGCCGGCGCCGAACCGGACGACCAAGACCTGCATCGCCAACTCCAGTTGGCCATCAAAACCAAGAGCGAGCTGAACGTTGTCATGTCTGGTCGTGACGGCGCGATTGTGGAGTTTCGCCTGCTGCCTACCTCACTCGCGAACGGCAGGCTCAGAGCGCTAGATAGAAAAGCCGATGCCGAGCGCACCCTGCCGGTGGAGAGAATCTTGCGAATTGACTACTGATGACCCGACTCAATTTGGAAATTTAGGCTGGAGTTCATGAACCAAGGACCGCTAATTGTTCAAAGCGATAAGACTGCGCTGCTCGAAGTCGATCACCCACTGGCGGGTGAAGCACGCCATGACCTCGCCGTCTTCGCCGAGCTCGAACGTGCCCCGGAGCACATCCACACCTACCGAATCACAAAACTCGGTCTCTGGAACGCTAGGGCAGCCGGTCACGACGCCGACTTTGTACTCGGTGTTCTTGACAGGTACGCCAAGTTTCCAGTGCCTCCCGGCGTTCGCGTTGACATTTCGGAGACCATGGGACGTTACGGCCGCCTACAGATCTTGAGGTCGGAGGCTGGCGATCTGCTGCTCCACTCGGAAAGCAAGGCCATCATCATGGAGGCGGCGCGGTCTCGCAAAATAGCCGAGTTGCTCGAAGAACCGCTAGACAGCAACACCTTCCGCATCCGCCCCTGGGCTCGCGGACAGATCAAGCAGGAATTGCTGAAGCTCGGTTGGCCAGCCGAAGACCATGCCGGATACACCGCAGGTGAGCCGCACGCTATGAACCTCGTAGAGGGTGGCTGGCAGCTGAGGGATTATCAGCGACAGGCTGTGGACAAGTTCTGGGATGGCGGTTCCGGGGTCGTGGTGCTGCCCTGTGGAGCTGGTAAGACCATCGTGGGAGCCAGCGCGATGACCGTGGCGCAGACCAACACGCTCATCCTCGTCACCAACACGGTTTCGGCGCGACAGTGGAAAGCCGAACTGCGTCGCCGAACCTCGCTCACCGAAGACGAAATCGGCGAGTACAGCGGATCGCTCAAAGAGGTCAAGCCGGTTACCATCGCGACCTACCAGATACTCACCACGAAGCGAAAGGCCGAGTACGCTCACCTCGCGCTTCTAAACGCCAAGGATTGGGGACTCATCATCTACGATGAGGTGCACCTGCTCCCCGCCCCGATCTTCAAGATGACAGCAGACCTGCAAGCTCGCCGTCGCTTGGGCCTTACCGCAACTCTGGTTCGTGAAGACGGTAAAGAGGGCGATGTCTTCAGCCTGATTGGTCCGAAGCGCTTCGATGCGCCTTGGAAAGAGATTGAGCAGCAGGGCTATATTGCTCCGGCCAACTGCTTCGAGGTGCGCATTGACCTACCAGAGGTGGAGCGCCTCGAGTACGCGATCGCAAGCCAGGATGAGCGCTACCGCTTGGCGGCTACTTCACCCACCAAGATTGGGGTAGTCAAGAAGTTGCTCGCCCGGCACGCTGGTGAGCCGACGCTGATCATCGGGCAGTACCTGGATCAGATTGCCGCCCTTAGCGAAGCGCTCAAGGTTCCCCAAATAACCGGTGACACCCCGGTCAGCGAACGCGAGGAGCTTTTCCAGGGCTTTCGCGAGGGAAGCATTCCAACGCTCGTGGTGAGCAAGGTTGCCAACTTCTCAGTTGATATGCCGGAGGCATCGGTGGCTATTCAGGTTTCCGGTTCGTTCGGTAGCCGCCAAGAAGAGGCGCAGCGCCTGGGTCGACTCTTACGACCCAAGGTAGATGGACGAAGTGCCAGTTTCTACACGCTGATTTCGAGAGACACGGTTGACCAAGATGTCGCGCAAAATCGTCAGCGCTTCCTGGCCGAGCAGGGTTACAGCTACCAGATTCTCGATGCCATCGACCTGAACTAGTTTCCTGAGAAAACTCTCAAAAGACACTCATAGATTATTCAGATAACTCTCAGGATTGGCTGAAACGGTAGGCACATGGAAGCTATCAAAGTACTCATCGTCGATGACGAGCCGAACATCCGTGATCTCCTCACCACCAGCTTGCGATTTGCCGGCTTTAGCACCCACGCGGTGGCAAATGGCGCCGATGCCGTAAACGCCGCAGAAAAGGGCGAACCGGACATCATCCTGCTCGACGTGATGTTGCCAGACATGAACGGATTCAGCGTCACCAAAAAGATTCGCTCCATGGGCATCACCGCTCCGGTCCTCTTCCTCACCGCAAGAGATGAAACCGAAGACAAGATCACTGGTCTCACGGTTGGCGGAGACGACTACGTCACCAAACCATTCAGCCTCGACGAGATCGTGGCTCGCATCCAAGCGATCCTTCGCCGCACCAAGCAGGCCGAGGTCGAAGAGTCGGTCATCGAAGTTGGAGAAATTTCCATTCACCAGGATGCCCACGAGGTGTTCGTGAACGGGGAGTTGGTTGACCTCTCCCCCACGGAATACAAGTTGCTTCGCTTCCTGATGAGCAACCCAAACCGGGTTTTGACCAAGGCACAGATTCTCGACCACGTTTGGGAGTACGACTTCAACGGCGAGATGGGCATCGTGGAGTCATACGTCTCGTACCTACGCAAGAAGCTCGATCCGCTAACCTCCGAACCACTTATCCAAACCAAGCGCGGTGTCGGATACATGTACCGTTCGAACAAGAAGTAACCTCAACCTAGAGTTACCCCGCACACGAGAAATCGGTCAGTGATGAAGCCAAAGCTTTCCCAGGCTTGGGAGCGCATCTCCCTGCGCAGCAAACTGACCGCGCTATCCGTGGCTTTGATTGGACTCCTGGTCGTGGTTTCGAGCGCGGGAACCATCAGCCTGCTAAGGACCTACCTTCAGCAAAACCTTGACACCATGCTGCTCAGTACCGCAACGGCGCTGAGCAACGAAGATCCCGCTCAGCTCGAGCAGCGTTTGGCGACCAAGCGGGTTCAGCTTCCGAGGCTCCCGAGCGACTACTACATCGCGTTTCTTGACGACACCGGAAACCTCACCATGGGTCTGGTTTCATCAACTCGCGAGAATGACGATGTTCCAAACCTGACGGGTTTCAGCAAGGCCTACGTAATAGCCAGCATGGGTCGCCCATTTGAGGCCACGAATGCGGGCATCGGCGTAAGAAACAAGTCTTGGCGAATGGTGGCTGTACCCCTAACGACCACCGCGGGATCGCTCGTGATCGCCCTACCCACGAATGCGAACACCGAACTGCTGGAGCAGTATCGCAACATTGGCACTGGGTTTGGCGTGCTACTTCTGCTCTTCAGTGGACTCTCCATCTGGCTGACCATCACCTCCGCCCTTCGACCGCTTCGAGAGGTAGAGCGAACGGCTGCCGCGGTTGCAGCTGGTGACATCTCCCAGCGACTCATCGAACGCCCGGGAAAAACCGAAATTGGGCGAATCAACAGCTCGCTCAACACCATGCTCAACAGCATTCAAACCGCCTTCGATGCTCGCAACAACACGCTTAGTCAGATGAGGAGATTCGTCTCCGATGCCAGCCACGAGCTGCGCACTCCCCTGGTGTCGGTTCGCGGCTACGCCGAGCTCTACAGGATGGGTGCGCTGAAAAAGCCTGAAGACGTAGCCGAGGCGATGGGGCGAATTGAGTCCGAGGCAAAACGAATGAGCGAGCTGGTTGAGTCGCTACTCGCCCTAGCTAGGCTCGACGAGGGCAAGCCACTGGAGACCAGTGAGGTTGAACTAGTTGGTCTGGCTCGAGTTGCGGCCCAGGATGCATCGGTGGCAGATCAGAATCGAAAGATCGAATTGGTTGACCTACTCGGGAACCCGCTCGACAAGTCGACCACCGCGGTAGTTCAAGGAGATGCGGGTGCGCTTCGGCAGGTGCTCACTAACCTGCTCGCGAACGCCTGCAGATTCTCTCCTGACAAAGCCACTGTTGAGATTGCCATCGGTGAACTCTCGGGAGCAACTGTGCTCGAAGTGCGAGACCACGGCGAGGGCATTCCCAAGGAACTCCGCAGCAAAGTGTTTGAGCGCTTCTTCCGCGCCGATAACTCGCGCAACCGCGAGACCGGTGGTTCGGGTTTGGGGCTGGCAATTGTGAAGACAATCCTCGATGCCCACCGGGCACGCGTGTTAGTAACCGAGACCGAGGGCGGTGGCGCTACCTTTCAGGTGACTTTCACTCGCTAGGCAGTGGCGCTAGTCTCCCGCTAAGTTTTCCACCGATTAGTTCCGCTTGAACCTGGGTTAGGCAGACGCCGGTAATCCTTGGATACACACCAACCAAGGAGGTATCCATGACCCGAATAGTGGTCGACAGTGACCAAGTACTCGCTGCAAACTCAACCGTTCAAGCGAGCATCCAACAACTTCAACAGCAGGTTGACAGCCTGCACGGGCAGTTGCTGAACCTGCAACACTCCTGGCAAGGCCAGGCGGCCAATAGCTTTCAGGAGTTGGCGCTGCGATGGCGCAACACCGCAAACCTGGTTGATCAGCAACTCGCCGAAATCGGCAAGGCTCTTGCGCTGGCCGCCGAACAGTACCGAAGCACCGAGTTAGCCAACCAGCGGCTTTTCTTGGGTTAGAGAAATGGTGGGCACTCCAATTGAGTGCCCACCATTTTTTAAGTCCGGACTAGAAGTCCATTCCTCCACCTGGCGCAGCAGGTGCCGGAGCCGCTGGCTCAGGCTTCTCTGCCACAACGGCTTCGGTGGTCAAGAAGAGACCGGCAATCGAAGCTGCGTTCTGCAGCGCCGAGCGGGTCACCTTGACTGGGTCATTGATGCCAGCAGCCAGCATGTCAACGTACTCTCCGGTGGCGGCGTTTAGGCCGTGTCCCGAAGGCAGGTTAGATACCTTCTCTGCGACAACACCAGGCTCGAGACCTGCGTTGATAGCGATCTGCTTCAGCGGAGCGGAGATTGCCACCTTCACGATGTTCGCTCCGGTTGCCTCGTCGCCCTTGAGGTCAAGGCTCTCGAATGCCTTGGCACCAGCCTGGATTAGAGCAACACCACCACCGGCGACGATACCCTCCTCTACGGCAGCCTTCGCGTTGCGAACGGCGTCCTCAATGCGGTGCTTGCGCTCCTTGAGCTCCACCTCGGTTGCGGCACCAGCCTTGATGACTGCAACACCGCCGGCCAGCTTGGCCAAACGCTCCTGCAGCTTCTCGCGGTCGTAGTCGCTGTCGGTGGCTGCAATCTCGCGACGAATCTGCTCGACGCGGCCAGCAACCTGTGCTTCCGAGCCAGCACCCTCAACGATGGTGGTCTCATCCTTGGTGATGATGATCTTGCGTGCCTTGCCGAGCAGGTCGAGGGTGGTGTTCTCAAGCTTGAGACCAACCTCTTCGCTGATGACCTGACCACCGGTCAGGATTGCGATGTCCTGCAGCATTGCCTTGCGACGGTCACCAAAGCCAGGGGCCTTGACGGCAACCGACTTGAAGATACCGCGGATCTTGTTCACGATCAGGGTGGCCAGGGCCTCGCCCTCGATGTCTTCGGCGATGATCAGCAGTGGCTTGTTGGCCTGAATGACCTTGTCGACGACTGGCAGCAGGTCCTTGATGTTGCTGATCTTGCTGTTGACGATGAGGACGTAGGCGTCCTCGAGGACAGCCTCCTGGCGCTCTGGGTCGGTGACCATGTAGGCACTGATGTAACCCTTGTCGAAACGCATACCTTCGGTCAGCTGAAGTTCGATGCCGAAGGTGTTCGACTCCTCAACGGTGACTACACCCTCGCGGCCGACCTTGTCGATGGCCTCTGCAATTAGCTCACCGATCTGGGTGTCACCAGCCGAGATGCTCGCGGTTGCGGCAATCTGCTCCTTGGTCTCTACTGGCTTTGCGTTCTCCAGCAGCTGAGCGGTGACAGCCAGAACGGCCTTGTCGATTCCGCGCTTCAGGCTGATTGGGTCGGCACCTGCGGCTACGTTGCGGAGCCCCTCGCGAACCAGAGCCTGAGCAAGCACGGTAGCGGTGGTGGTTCCGTCACCGGCGACGTCGTCAGTCTTCTTTGCTACTTCCTTTACGAGCTCGGCACCAATCTTCTCGAATGGGTCCTCAAGCTCGATTTCCTTAGCGATCGAAACGCCATCGTTGGTGATGGTGGGAGCGCCCCACTTCTTCTCCAGCACAACGTTGCGTCCGCGTGGACCAAGGGTCACCTTTACGGTGTCGGCCAGGATGTTCAGGCCGCGCTCTAGTCCGCGACGTGCTTCCTCATCGAAAGTAATGATTTTTGCCATTTAGGGTTTCTCCCGAATGTTCTAAGTTTTGTGATTTAGCACTCACTGTTTGCGAGTGCTAACTACTTTTTTAGCACTCTAGGGCCAAGAGTGCAAGAAGGCCGGGGTGCTTTGTGCAACGAAAGTGACCCGGTTAAACACGAAACCCCTCATTGCTGAGGGGTAGGTGCTGTTTGAGTAACTGGAGCCTAGGCGCCAACTACCTTAACGTTTTCGGCCTGTGGACCCTTGTCGCCTTCTTTGACGTCAAACTCCACACGCTGGTTCTCCTTCAGCTCGCGGTAGCCTTCCGACTGAATCGCGCTGAAGTGGACAAAGACGTCTGCTCCACCCTCTTGGGTGATGAAGCCGAAGCCCTTTTCCGAGTTGAACCACTTTACGGTTCCTTGTGCCATGTAATGCTCCTGTTGCATATGTTCCGATTCGATTCCCGAACCGAGTCGCATAGCAACCGGTAGATCCAGAACTATGTGTAAACAGCAAAAATGCCTATTACAGCGACTAGGGGCAGTCTAGTTCGCTGGGAAAGCGTTTACAATGCCCCGCAAGCAAGGTTATTGATTAGTTATAACGATTTAGCTTTGGTTTTTTGAGCCGAAAACTACTGTGAGAAGTCAGTTCCGAGCACAACAGTGATGTCGTCTGGGTAGGTGCTCGACTGCTCAACCTCAAAGTCGCCAACCAGCTTTGCCAGCGTTTTGGCTATCGAAAGGTTGGACTCGGAGTTGGCAAATATCTGGGTCTTGTCGTTGACCAAAGTGGGATCGGACTCGTTGATCAGGTCTGCAGCAGTCAGCACATTCCACTTTTCGGCGGCAAGTTTCTGAGCCAGGTCCGTCGCAAGCAACTTACGTCCAGAGGCATCCAGCACCGTCACCGATGCCCCTCCTGCCACATACCTGCCGGCAACCTGCTGGCTCGATCCGGGCTGCTGGCTCAGTTGACTAGCCGCTTCGAGGCCGTAGTAACCCGCACCACCCAAAACCGCCGCAACTCCCAAATAGCCAATTCCCGCAAACAACTTGGAGCCACGGGATACCGGTTTGCGGTGACGCCCACCGACTGCAGAAACTCGGTCGAACTCGTCGACTGGGAACTTTTCTGCCATGAATCCTGCTTAAACAAAATGAACAACTGCGGTTTCAGGACAATACTAGTTTGAGCGCAGTCCCCCACCGAAAGGCCTGATTGAGCATGGGATACGAAGTAGAAAAGACCGACGAGCAGTGGCGGGCCGAGCTAACGGAATTCGAGTACTTCGTGCTTCGCCAAAAGGGCACCGAGCGGGCCGGAACGGGCGAACTCCTGAACGAGGAGCGAGTGGGCACTTACCGATGCCGAGGTTGTTCGGCCGTGCTGTTCCGCAGTCATGCAAAGTTCGACTCTCACTGCGGCTGGCCTAGCTTCTACGAACCTCAGGAAGACCACGCGGTCCAGCTCATCGAAGACCGTTCGCACGGCATGATTCGAACCGAAGTGGTTTGCGCAAACTGCGGGTCGCACCTGGGACACGTGTTTGAGGACGCGCCGCAAACCCCAACCGGAGATCGCTACTGCATCAACTCGGTGAGCATCACGTTCGATTCGGATGACGCCAAGTAGGGTTTGAGCATGGAGAAAAACTTCTGGCAAGAAAAGTCCTACGGGAAGAACCTGGGCGGCGGCTTCTATTTCTTCGGGTTTCTCGGATCCGCAATCTACTTCGTATCGACGGCCACCGATTTCTGGATGGGTGCGCTTGGCATCCTGAAGTCTTTCGTGTGGCCGGCATTCTTGGTTTTTGAGGCCCTGCAGGCGCTTGGCGCCTAGCTTTTCTGGAGCCGAATAGGGGACTTGAACCCCTAACCTTCCGATTACAAGTCGGGTGCGCTACCAGTTGCGCCAATTCGGCTTGTCCCGCCCATTCACGGCGGTACCCCGTAAGTTTACCGTCCCGTAGTAGTTTTACCTCGTGCCCGAACTCCTGAGCTACCTAGCGATCGCAGTCGTCGGCTACGGCGTGGGACTGCTGATGCAGCCAACGGTGCGCAAATACTTCGAACCGGGAATAACTCCAAACGCCAAACGCCAGTTGAGCGCCGTCACAACGGGATTGCTTTTCCTGCTGGCCGCTCAACCAAACCCCGAACCACAGTTTGGTCCCGCAAACTTTGGCCTGGCCGCCCTGGCATCGGTGACGATCCCACTGGCATTCATCGATGTGCGGGTGCAGCGACTACCTAATCCGCTAACTCTTGGTTTGAGTGCCTTCGCGCTCCTCATGGACCTGATTCTGCTTGCCCAATACCCCGGCGAGGGTTTTGGTTCCACGCTTTTGCTCGCGACTCTAGTTCCCGCAGGCTTGACACTGCTGCTGAGCCTAGTGAGTCGTGGTGCGGTCGGCATGGGTGATGTGAAACTCTCGCTCGCTCTCGGTTTGGTGCTAGCCCCGTGGGGTCTTGGAACCGTGATCGCCGGTTTCAGCCTTGGTTACCTCTTTGCCGGACTGGTTGGAGTTCTTCTCCTCATCACCAAGCGCGGGGACCTCAAGACCTACCTGCCATTTGGCCCGTTCCTGCTGCTGGGAGCCTGGTTTGGTCTCCTCACGATGGACCTGCTGCTTACCCAACTAGCGGGCTCCTAAAGTGGCAGCTCACCGCTACCAACTGAGCCTCTGGGCGCTCGTCTTTGCCATCACCGATGGGCTCCAGTTCTTTCGTGGAGCCTGGGAAGACGCCGTAATCTTCACGCTCGCGACTGCGCTCGTCCTCGGTGCAGGCACAATCTTTAGACAATACGACTGGGATTCAAACTCGGTTATCACCCCGAGGCAGGTGGACTTTGGCCTGGCAGCAGTGGGTATCTTCTTCATCGTGGCTCCGCGCCACACCCTCTACGGGCTGACCCTCACGATTTTGCTGGCTCCGATGCTGGTAGCCCTGATCTGGGGTAATCATCGAGGCCCACGTTCGAAGGCTACCGATCGCATCAAGCGCGCCCGGCTGGTGTGGGTTTGCTGGGCTGTCGTGACAGCGCTTTGGGAGTTTGGCGCAAACATTCTTGGACAGCTGGACAACAATCTCTACTCGTTCCCAACTATTTCGGTTCTGCTTGATCCACTGTTGGACAACCTCTTTGGCAAGGCGGGTTTTGTCGTGCTTTGGATTCTTGTCGGGGCTGGGTTGCTTCGGGTGGGGAGGCGAAACTGATGCTGTCGCAAATCATCCCCGGTCTCGCACCCGAAGTGAGCTACTGGATTACCACGGGCGGCTATCTGGCTCTGCTACTTGCAGGCGTCGTGCTCTGGTATGTGACCCGAGGCAGGGGTGGAAATATCGCTTCCCTCACCGAACTCTTCGAGCGCATCATGCACTACCGCGGCACTCGGATTGGCCTGATCATCGCCTGGTGGTGGCTCGGTTACCACTTCCTGGTGAACAACATAAACACGTAGTTCATCGGTAGAAAGTTTGTTCCATCCGCCGACGATGCTAGTTTTTCGCTCATGAAACTACGTCAAGTTGGGCAGCGCATCACGGACCTTCCTCGCGCCATCGCTTTCTACGAATCGATACTGGACTCGGCACCAATGGCTGTGTTCGAGCAGCCCGGTTTCGCATTCTTCAACCTGGATGGGGTTCGGCTCTTCCTCGACGTCAACGCCCCGCAGGCGCTCATCTACCTAGAGGTCAAGGATGTGCGCGAAACCATCGCCAACCAGGCCGCAAGAGGTGTCCGGGTCCTGCAGGAACCCCATGTGATTTTTCCTGACCCCGCCGGCGTTTTCGACAGCCCGGGTAACGAATGGCTGGCTTTCGTGGAGGACAGCGAAGGAAACTCACTGGGACTGATGAGTCGAGAACTTAGCTGACCCAAAAGAAAACGCACCCCCTAGGAGGTGCGTTCACTCTTGATCTAGGGCGGGCTACTGAGAGACCTGCTGAACCCAAGCTGCGAAGCGAGCTGGGTTGACCAGTTCCTCCTGCGAGGCGAACGGGTACTGCTGACCATTCACAACGATGGTTGGAGTTCCCTGCATCTCAATGTCGGTGCCAGGTAGCTTCTTGGTCAGTGCAGTGGTGGTGGCGTCTTCCAGCCACTTGCCGTAGGCCTTGTCATTGATGCACTGAGCAATCTTGCCCTGGTTGGTTGCCCCAACCTCCTTGACGCGGTCGATCAACTCGGGGTTCTCAGGACCAGGGGTGCCCTCCTGGGGTTGGTTCTGGAACAGCACGTCAACGAAGTCGAAGAACTGGTTTGGAGAGTAACTGGCAACACAGATGGCTGCGTTGGCGGCACGACTCGAATAAGTGTTTGGTGATCCGCGACCATCGAGGAACGAGATCGGGTGGTACTCGACAGTTGCCGCTCCACTCTCAACCCAACTGCGCAACTGCTCGCTGTTGCCGTCTTCGAAGAGCTTGCAAATCGGGCACTGGAAGTCCAGATAAATCTTGATGTTTGGTGCGGTCTTCCCAGCGACCGGGGAGGTTGATTCCGATGGAGTCGGAGTCTGGTCCTTGGTGAACGCAACCAGGCCGGCACCAATCTTGATTCCGTTGTCGAAGGTGAGGTTGGCTGGGTCGCCTGTGGTCTTGTTGTTCTGAGCGTTCACGCCGTTGAAGATGGTGACAGCCACGACCAGCACGGCGGCAGCGGCCATTGCTGCGATTGCACC
>JACCDQ011149300.1_pt1 | contig 19582 bp, 19 predicted proteins | sample 7446031 | NCBI WGS metagenome assembly JACCDQ01 (sample SAMN15323442, study PRJNA562643) | freshwater metagenome | isolation source: river surface water | place: USA:Blue River Watershed | collected 2017-08-17
CACCAAGAAACTGAAAAGTGGATTGAGGCAGAAATGCGTGTTATTGATGCGCCAGCTTACGCGCCCAAGTAATATACTCATCTACAGAAATATCTTGAGCCCGGAGTGCCAATGTCTCATCCGGTAAATGTAATTGATCGCGAACGCTAGATAAATTGTTACGTAGCACCTTCCTTCGCTGAGCAAATGCCATTGAAACAATCGTCTCTAGCGCGGCATACTCTTCCGAAGTTAACTTTAAATCAAACCTTGGAATCATCTTAACTACGGCAGAATCGACTTTGGGAGGGGGATCAAATGCCTCTGGCGGGACATGTAATACATTTTCCATGTGATAGCGAGACTGCAACATCACTGATAAACGGCCGTACTCAGAATCGCCGTGATGAGCAACCATACGCTCAATTACTTCAGCTTGGAGCATAAAAACTTGCTCATCTACATAATCTGCCACACTCATCAAATGAAATAACAATGGTGAGGAAATGTTGTAAGGTAAGTTGCCTACGATTTTGACTCGGGGCTCAACCAAATTAGCAATTTTTTGCTTAGCTAATTTAGCCCACTCTAAGAAATCAAATTTAAGTGCATCAGCTTCGAAAATTTGTAAATTTGAAAGATTTTGAGATTGCCAACGCTTCACCAAATCTCGATCTAACTCAACCACCGATAACTCATCCAATGAACCAAGCAAAGGTTTAGTCATGGCTCCCAAACCGGGGCCAATTTCAATCACTTGATCAACTGGATGGGGCTCAATGGCACGAATAATGGAATAAATAATTCCCGTATCAACCAAAAAATGTTGCCCAAAACGCTTACGAGCCTGATGTGCCACTTTGATTCCTTGCCATTAAATTTGCCATCTCAAGAGCAGCCAACATACTTGTCACATCAGCAATATTTTTTCCTGCCAAATTGAGTGCCGTACCATGATCCACAGAAGTTCTAATAATTGGCAAACCCAAAGTGACATTAACGCCCTCTCCAAAAGTTGCAAACTTAAATGGGGCTAGACCTTGATCGTGATACATCGCCAAAATCACATCTGCTTTTTGCAGATGATTGGGGCTGAACATGGTATCCCCCGCTAACGGGCCCACCAAAGAATAGCCTTTTTGCTGCATCAGCTTTATGGCTGGGATAATAATGTCAATCTCTTCACGCCCCATATGTCCAGACTCTCCTGCATGCGGATTTAATCCAGAGACATAAATAGTTGGCTGTTTAATGTCAAATCTATTTTTTAAGTCCTCACCAATAATCTCAATTGTCTTTTGCAGTAAATCAACTGATAAATTTTTTGAAATATCTTGCAAGGGAATATGCGTCGTAGCTAATGCAACACGCAACATATCAGGTAATAAATCAGATTTAAAAACTGGTTTGCCACACAACATCATGACAACAAGTGGCACACCACACTTTTCCGCAAGGTATTCCGTATGCCCGCTAAATTTGATTCCTGATTCAGAAATAACACTTTTTTGAACAGGCGCTGTCACCATCGCTTGATAGTCCCCGCTTAAACACCCATCAATAGCAAGATCGAGTGTGCTTAGGACATATCCGGCATTGGCTGAATTTAGTTGACCAGAAACTACTTTTGCCTGAACTGGTGTGTGCACGACAGTCAAGCGATCGTGAAAACTCTTGGCAAACAAAGCCTCATCACCAATCAAACTGATTTGAACATCTGGATTTTTTTGAAGAAAAATCTCTGCTGCTTTTAGACTGATTTCAGGCCCAATACCTGCAGGCTCACCTGTTGTAAGGGCTAATCGAATCATCTTTAATCAATTGAGCGAATTTCTACAGTCGCCGCATCTCTAATTTGTCTTAACCAGTCTTGGTAAGCTTGATCAAGCTTCTTCTCGCGCAAAGTGGCACGAGCATAATCTCTTTGTTTGTCAGCAGATAACTGAGCTTGACGACGCTCAATCACCTGAATTAGGTGCCAGCCAAACTCTGTTTTTACTGGGTCACTCACCTCACCAACGTTCAACTGATTCATAGCCTGCTCAAACTCTGGCACTAACTCACCTGGCGACATCCAGCCAAGATTACCGCCATTTGGTGCAGAGCCATCTTCAGAATGTTTCTTTGCTAACTGAGCAAAATCAGCAGCTTTAACTTTAATTTGATCTTTGAAACTATTAAGACGTCTTTGAGCCTCTAAATCAGTAACGCCGTTACGATGTCTTAATAAAATGTGTCTTGCTTGAGTTTGAGTAACCACAATATTCTGTGTGTTGGTAACGACAGAACCTTTACGATCAATTACCTTAATGATATGGAAACCCGCACCACTTTGTAATACTCGTGATACCAATTGATTCGAGCCAACGCCTTGAGTTGCATCAATGAATAATTGTGGCAATCTGTCCAAAGTTCTATAACCTAAATCTTCAACCCTTACTCCTGATCCAGGCGTTGCAATACGCTTGCCATAAGACAAAAAGTCTTTTTCTGAACTGGCATCTCTCAAAATATCTTCAGCCTTTTTCTTTGCAGACGCTAGCTCAGAGTCGTTAGCGTTAGCCGGTAGGCTCACCAACATTTGCGCCAAATAAATTTCATCATTACCGGCTTGCAACAATCTACCTCTGTCTTTTTCAGCGATGTAACTGTCAATCTCTGACTCGCTCACCTGAACCCTAGCGTCGACCTCACGCTCACGAAGCCTTGCTAACTGCACCTCTTTTCTTAACTCTTCTTTGTACTTAGCAAAAGTAGTGCCGTCTTTTTCAACTTTATCTTTAAATTCTGCAGGAGTTAATTTATTTTGCCCAGCAATATTGCCAATGATTCGATCTAAATCTTTATCGCTAACTTTAACGCCAGATTCTTTGGCAAGATTCAACTGAATACGCTCTGAAATCAAACGCTCTAAAACCTGATCCCTTAACTCATTACTTGGCGGCAAAGGTCTATTAGCTGCTTTAAATTGCTTCTCAATCAATGCAATCCGATTTTCTAACTCAAGCTTAGTCACCAAGCTTGTATCAACAATTGCAATCACCTGATCGATGGCACGATTTTTATTTTGCGCAAACCCCGTTTGCCCAATAATCATCAAACCTAATGCGCATAAAACAATCTTAACTAGCTTCATTCATAACTTTCAAATGGTGAAATTGGTGCAGGATTTGAGTTAACTGGCTCATATCCAGGTATGTTAAATCGAATTAAATTAATTGGGTTGCTGCCAAAACTTGAAAAACCCTTAAAGTCTAACTGCATATATATTTCTGAAGTTGCTAATGTTGATGTATTTTTAAAACGCCTCTGAACCACCCTCACCACCCAACAGTCGGCATCATACTCAACACCAGTCACTCTATTCAAAACCTCATTCGAGATAAAATCATAGTTGTACCTTGCGATACCATACCACTGACGAGCAATAGGCCACTGGCCAGAAATCTCATATTGATTAGTTGTTGTTGCTAGATCAGATGGGTTAATAGTTTTTTTGTAACTAACATTTAACAATTTTCTTACTTCTGGACGATAGCTGGCTGTCACGCTTTGCTGCACTAATTTAGAAATCTGCTCGTTGTATTGAACCAAGCCATCCACATTAAAGTTACCCATCAATCTTGTAGATAATCCAGCAAGAATATCTGAACGTTTTGTTGAGTTTTGCTCGGCTGTCAAACCAACTTTTTGACCGCTAATATCGATACGCTGAGCAACCACACCTCTAAGACGCTCCACTCCCGTATCGGCATCAAGAATTCTAGAGGTAATACCAAAAGTTACTTTATTGTTATCCGCAATACGATCGTTGCCAGCAAACGAGTTTTCGCTAAAAATTTGAGATATACCAAAGCCAGCATCTGCAGTATCAAATAATGGCAAATTGTTTTGATAGGTATATGGTGTGTAGACATAGAAAGCTCTTGGCTCTAAGGTCATCAACATATTTTTTCCAACAATACCATTTAACTCAAGCGCGTCTCTTTCTAGTATGACACCAGAATCCAAGCTAAATGTTGGTAAAGTAACATTTCGACTGATATCGGTTTGCCCCGGAAATGGGTCTACGCTGTACTGCGTCGACCGAAGGGTTACCTTCGGGGTCAAATAATAGCCTGGCGTCATAAATGGCTTAGCGACTGAGCTAACCATGTATGCACGATTACCTTCTTTGAAAGTTCTTCCTGAATATAAGGAGTTGGTTGGGTCAAACAAACCTTTATAGGTAAATCTAGTGATATCTGACTCAAATGAGAAATTTAAGCCATTCCAATTATTTTTAATGAACTTAGCGTTAACTTGGGGTTCTCGCTCATATGGCAACAAAATAGGACTAGTTGGATCAGGTTGTAACGTTTGGAACTTTTGAACTCTCGTTAAAACATTCCAACCATTAATTGCGTAACGCGCACCCACCTCTTGGTTGTATTGTCGGTTGACAACACCATTCAGACTTTTACCTAAATCATCAACATAACGATCATCTGAAACACGACTGTAGTCTGTGTAAGCCACTAGACCCGGTCGAACTGTTTGAGCATGTTTAAGTCCAAACGCCCAACGATCCTTTCCATAGGCAGCATCAGAAATTGCCTCAGCCGTCAAAATACCTTGGTAATTCTTTTCTAGATAGCGAAACTCACCGCCTAACTGCTCCCCACGATTTTGGATATACCTAGGGAATAAAGTCATATCTCTATTGGGCGCCAAATTTACGTAGTATGGGACCGTAATATCCCATCCAGAAACTCCACCACGCTTTACTCGACCATAAGTTGCAGACAAGAACCCGGATCTGCGTGATGAACCAGAAGGTAATGCAAATACTGGCGTATAAAAAACAGGGATATCAAAGAAATGCAACACCCCATTAGTACCAATAATTACATCGACGTCTCTTTCAACATCCATTTTGCTGGCAGATAAATACCAGTCGATATTATCCGGCCTACAAGTTGTAAATGTAGGCTTCTCAAATTCAAACTCATTATTCTCTTTGAAATCAACTCTTGAGGCTTTACCGCTAGCCCCGACCTCTTTCAACTCATATGTTGGCTCATCCATCCAACCCTCTTGAGCATCCAAGCGAATTTTTGCTTTAGGTCCCTTAAAAGAGGTTGCATCCTTAATTAATGATGCATTGCCTTCTACGTCGGCAATATCTGTATCTGGGTCGTAAGTAATTAAATCACCCTTAACAACGGTGCGATTTCTTCTAATGACCGCATCACCCTCAAGGCGCATTTGTCGATCAACAACGCCATCTAATTTCTTAGAGGAGGTAAAGGTTGGAGCTAGATCATCAGGAACAACTGGGCGAACCAATAATTGGTCCTCCAGCTTAAGATTTAGAGGTTCATCTAGCTTAGGGGATTCTTGAGCATGCAAAGCTGGCAAAGCAAAACCATATGCCAAAATCCCTAAAAACAATTTCTTGAATTTAGAGTGCTTTAAACCAGGAGGTAGGCGCTTGGCGATAAAAGTTTTAGGCATATCTGTTAAGTGCTTTTATTATACGAATCCATGAACCCAGATAACCGCTTATCTCAATTAAATACTTGGCTAGGTACTTTAGCCTCCAAGTGGTCTTTAGACCTAACAACTATCCAACCAGCCTCGAGCGATGCCAGTTTTAGGCGCTACTTTAGGGTTTTAGGCAATAAAAATGGCCTTCAAACCAGCTTTATTGTCATGGATGCCCCACCCGCCACAGAGGATACCAAGCCATTTATTAACATTTCCAAGCTTCTAGCTGATGCCAAACTAAATGTCCCGGTAGTTCTTGAAAAAGAAATTGAGCAAGGATTTTTACTATTAACGGATTTAGGGAATCAAACTTACCTATCAGCCTTAAATCAGCAAACTGCTCCAAAACTGTACCAAGATGCAAATAGCGCACTAATTCAAATGCAACTTGCTAGTAAACCCGGGCTTTTACCTGAATACGACAAAGCTCTACTGACCCGCGAATTAGATCTATTTCCTGAGTGGTACCTAAGCAAGCACTTACAAATAGAACTCAATACAAAACAAAAAGAAGATTTAGCAAAAGTATTTGGTTTGCTGTTGGAAAATAACTTGTCTCAAGCGCAAGTCATAGTTCACAGGGACTATCACAGCAGAAACTTAATGGTCACAGATAAAAACAACCCTGGAATCCTAGACTTTCAGGATGCCGTTTACGGTCCAATTACATATGATTTAGCCTCCCTATACAGAGATGCATACATTGAATGGGAAGAGCCAGAGCAAATGGATTGGTTAATTCGGTATTGGGACCAAGCGAGAAAAGCGGGCTTACCTGTACAAAGCGAATTTGGTGACTTTTATCGAGACTATGAGTGGATGGGTTTACAACGACACCTCAAGGTTTTGGGTATTTTTGCAAGGCTATATCACCGTGATGGCAAAGATGGTTATCTAAAAGATATTCCTCTAGTATTTAAGTACGCTAGAAAAGTTGCAGAAAGATACAACGCCTTCAAACCTCTAGTACAACTACTCGACAGCATTGAAGGTATTCAAAGACCAGATGGGCTAACTTTCTAATGGGTCAACTCCAGACAATTCCATGCATGGTTTTAGCAGCAGGCCGCGGGGAAAGAATGCGCCCCCTTACCGACCACACTCCAAAACCTTTACTGCAAGTAAAAGGCAGAGCCTTAATTGACTGGCACATTGATGCTCTTGTAGCCAATCATTTAACAGATATTGTGGTTAATCATGCATGGTTAGGCGAAAAAATTATTGAGCACTTTCATCAAGATAAATTCAAGGCATTAAACATTCAGCTATCTGCTGAAAATAACGCGCTAGAAACAGCAGGCGGTCTGCGCCAAGCTATGGCGCTGATGAAAATTGACGATTACTTTTTCGCAATCAACGGTGATGTTTACTGCCCAAATTTTCCATTCGAAAGAATTGCAGAGATCACACATCAATTAAGACAAAAAGAACGTCTTCCACTTGCCTATCTGTTTTTAACTAAGAATCCTAGTCACCATCCTGAAGGTGATTTCCAACTAAATGACAATTTAGTCCACGATAAGACTGACTCATCAGATAACCTTACTTTTTCTGGGGCGGGCTTGTATCACCAAGATTTATTTAAAAGTATTAAGATGGGGGCTGTGGCAAAACTTGCACCTCTACTAAGAGCCGCCATGAGTGAGAATTTAGTCTTAGGAGAAATGCTAGATGTTTTATGGGTGGACGTTGGCACCCCGGAAAGATTGGCTGAATTAAATAGCAATGACAATACCTAATCAAGAATTTCCTAAAGAGATTTATGCGAAAAGAAGAAGTCGCGTAGCTCAATCCATTCTTGAGAAAAGTGGCGGTGGCATTCTGATTATTGATACCGCTGCTGAAAAATACCGTAATAGAGATAGTGATTTTCCATATCGCCACGACTCTGATTTCTATTACCTGACTGGTTTTAGTGAGCCAGGCGCAACTCTTGTCATGATTATTGCCCCCGATAAAACTGAAACCATTGTATTTTGCAGACCCAAGGATTTAGATAGAGAAATATGGGATGGCTGGCGCCTAGGGCCAGAAGCTGCACCACAGTACCTTGGAATAGACTGCGCATTTTCAAATGATTTATTGAATGAAAAAATGCCCGGCTATTTGTCCAACAAAAATGCTATTTTTTCTAGATTGATCAACGCCGAACCGATGAATAGCCAATTAAAAAACTGGCTAAACGAAGTAAAAGGCTTGGCAAGAACTGGGGCCAGTTCACCGGCAGCATTATTTGATGCAGAAACTATTATTCATGAAATGCGCTTGTTTAAAGATGCGCATGAAATCAACATTATGCGTAGAGCAGGAAAAATTGCTGCTCTCGGACACATCAAAGCCATGCAGGCATCGCGCTCTGGTTTGCGCGAATACCACTTAGAGGCAGAACTGTTACACACCTTTAGATATGCCGGATCTCAAAGCGTGGCATACAACAGTATTGTGGCTGCAGGTGCTAATGCTTGCGTTTTACATCACAGAGCTGGCGATGCACAATTAAAAGATGGCGAGCTATGTTTAATTGATGCCGGATGCGAGCTTGATGGTTATGCATCAGACATCACTAGAACTTTCCCCATTAATGGAAAATTCTCTGGCGCTCAAAAAGCGATTTATGAAATCGTTTTGGCAGCACAAGAAGCAGCAATTACTCAAACAAAACCCGGTTTAGATTTTCAAGCACCACACGAGGCAGCATTACGTGTTCTAACCCAAGGTTTACTAGACCTGAACCTGATTGATCGATCACTTGTTGGTGGGTTAGATAATGCTCTTGAAACTAAAGCTTATCAGCGTTTTTACATGCACCGTACCAGCCATTGGTTAGGTATGGATGTGCATGATGTCGGACAATATAGAGAGCCCGGTAGCAACGCAGAACCCAAGGCTTGGCGAACATTGATGCCGAATATGGTCTTAACCATCGAGCCTGGCTTATATATTAGAAAATCAGATGATATTGACCCAAAATACTGGGACATTGGCATCCGCATTGAGGATGATGCATTAGTTACTACTGGCGGTTGCGAACTAATGAGCAGAGACGTACCAGTTAGCGTCAGTGAAATTGAATACTTGATGAAACACTCATCATGAAAACGATTGCAATTATTGGGGCGGGTCCAGTAGGGTTGGCTTGTGCCAGTTGGATTTTGCACAAACGGCCAGATGCCAAAGTTGATTTATACGATCGATTAGGCGGCGAAGATGATGCAGTAGCACAAGGTGACAGTCGAGGCTTAGCAGTCTCTCAAGGAAGTCATCTACTATTAAAAACGATTGGCGCATGGCCAAATCAATCTCCACCGATCCACACCATTCATGTATCGCATCGAGGTCATTTTGGGCGAGCCATTGTGCGCAGAGAAGAGTTGCAACAAGATGCTTTAGGTCATATTGTGAGATATGCCGACATTCATTTATCTCTTAGACATGCGCTTCAAAAAATTGCCGCTAATTCTCCTAATTTCGAATGGCACTTTAATCAAAAAATTGATGCCTTAGATATTACTAACTTAGCAGATGTCATTATTCATGCTGAAGGCGGATTGTTTAAACAACAAGACTGGCAAGAGATCTATCGCGACTACCAGCAATCAGCAATCGTCGGCTGGGTTAGGGTGAATCAACCAAACCACCATATGGCTTGGGAAAGATTTACAGATGAAGGACCGCTTGCCCTACTTCCTAGCCACAAGGGTTCTGAATACTTAAACCTCGTATGGTGCGGTAGCCCAGAATCAAGTGATCGCCGTCTTCAACTGGATCCATCAGCATTTTTAGATGAGCTACAAACATCATTTGGCAGTCGTGCTGGCACCTTTTTAGAAGCAGGCGAACTTCGCAGTTACAGCTTAGGATTAAACGCCAGAAAAAAAATAGTTGATCAGAATGAAGTGTGGATTGGAAATGCAGCACAAACTATGCATCCTGTTGCTGGTCAAGGCTTGAATTTGGGTTTAAGAGATGCTCATACCCTAGCAGATGTTTTGACAGAGTCAGACAATGTTGCACAGGCGCTAGAAAGCTATCAAGAACTAAGAAAACGTGACAGAAATACAACAATCACCACCACTGATTTTTTAGCAAGAATCTTTACATCAAAACTAAAACCGGTGATCTGGGCACGAGGTATTGCACTATCAGGCCTCCAACTTGTCCCACCCATCAAGCAAGGGCTCACTCGCCAAATGATGTTCGGGCAACGCTGAGCTCAAGCTGCCTAAAATTTAAGCAAAAGTAAGCTTCTCATGGTAGAGTTGCGGCCTGATGAAATTAGGTCCGCACACCCTTCCCAATAATTTATTTGTAGCTCCCATGGCAGGGGTAACAGACCGTCCATTTCGGCAGTTATGCAAAAAATTAGGTGCAGGTTATGCCGTATCCGAAATGATTGCCTCCAATGCCATGCTATGGAATAGCCCAAAAACACTCAGAAGAGCTAATCATGATGGTGAGGTAGAGCCCATATCAGTTCAGATCGCTGGCGCAGATCCCGACATGATGGCTGAAGCAGCGATCCTAAATATTGATCGCGGGGCACAAATTATTGACATTAATATGGGCTGCCCTGCTAAAAAGGTCTGCAACGTTGCATCTGGATCAGCTTTATTAAAAGATGAGATCTTAGTAGGAAGAATTTTAGAAAAAATTGTTAATACGGTTAAGAAAGATTACCCCCTAGTGCCGGTCACATTAAAAATTAGAACTGGATGGGACCGTGGTAACAAAAACGCTTTAAAGATTGCTGAAATTGCAGTCAACAGTGGCATTGAAATGCTTACTATTCACGGTCGAACAAAAGCAGACCTATATCGTGGCGAAGCCGAATACGAAACAATTGCTGCTGTTAAAGCCTCTATCAAAATACCAGTGGTTGCCAACGGTGACATTAACTCACCACAAAAAGCAGCTCAGGTTCTTAAGTTAACCGGTGCCGATGCATTAATGATTGGTAGAGCCGCTCAAGGACGTCCATGGATATTTCGAGAAATTTTGCACTACTTAGAAACAGGTACTTTATTACCTGCCCCTAAAGTAGCGGAAATACAAGATATTTTGAACAAACATCTTATAGATCACTATGAGTTTTATGGTGAATATGCCGGAGTTCGAACAGCTCGCAAGCATATTAGTTGGTATTGCAAAGGGCTTAAAGGATCCCATGTGTTCAGGCATCACATGAATACAATTGATGACTGTCAAAAACAATTAGAAGCAGTGAATCAATTCTTTGATTCACTCAAAGAAGAATCAGAACATTTAATTTATTTAGAAGCAGCTTAATATGCAAGCCCCTCAACAACATCCAGTTAGCCAAACCATTGAAAAGCATCTCAAGAGATATTTAGATGATTTAGGTGATACTGCACCAAGCAATGTGTATCAGATGGTCTTGAGTGTGATGGAGAAACCAGTTCTTGAATTAATCATGAAACATGCTGGCCAAAATCAATCTCTTGCCGCCAACTATCTAGGCATCAATCGCAATACCCTTAGAAAGAAACTACTAGAACACGGTCTCTTATAAACCACCCCCTATTTATTAACTTTTATTTTCAAAGACTCTTATGATTCGTACAGCCTTACTTTCCGTTTCTGATAAATCTGGCATTGTTCCTTTTGCCAAATCACTTCACGACTGTGGCGTGAAATTAATCTCTACTGGTGGCACAGCTAAGTTGCTTGCTGAAAATGGTCTACCAGTAGTTGAAGTATCAGAAATCACTGGCTTTCCAGAAATGTTAGATGGTCGCGTTAAAACACTTCACCCAATGGTTCATGGGGGCTTATTGGCTCGCAGAGATTTCCCAGAACACATGGCAGCTATCAAAGAACACGGTATTGGCGCTATTGATATGCTCGTCATTAACTTATACCCATTCCAAAAAACCGTTGCTCAAGAACAGTGCTCTTTTGAAGATGCCATTGAAAATATTGATATTGGTGGACCAGCCATGCTTCGCGCTGCTGCAAAAAATCATAAAGACGTAACCGTCTTAATATCACCAACTGACTATGACGCCGTATTAGCAGAGATGCGCGCCAATAAGAATGAAGTTTCTTTTGCTACCAACTTCAAACTAGCTAAGAAAGTTTACGCTCATACAGCCCAGTATGATGGTGCTATTGCCAACTATCTATCAAGCCTTGGTGATAATTTAGAACACACCACTCGTAGCGAATATCCTCAAACGCTTCACTTGGCATTCGATAAAGTACAAGAAATGCGTTATGGTGAAAACCCACATCAAAGCGCTGCGTTTTATAAAGATACGCAATTAGTTCCTGGCGCCCTTGCAAACTATCGTCAGCTACAAGGCAAAGAGTTGTCATACAACAATATCGCTGATGCGGATGCCGCATGGGAATGTGTAAAAAGTTTTGGCAACACCGTCACTAGCGGTCAACCAGCTTGTGTGATCATCAAACACGCTAACCCTTGTGGCGTTGCGGTAGCAAACTCTGCGCTTGAAGCTTATCAAAAAGCTTTTAAAACAGACTCCACTTCAGCCTTTGGCGGAATTATTGCCTTTAATAGACCATGTGATGGCGCTACTGCCGAAGCGGTATCTAAGCAGTTTGTGGAAGTATTAATTGCTCCAGCATTTTCACCAGAGGCTTTAGCGATTTTTGCAAGTAAGCAAAATGTTCGCTTATTAGAAATTGAACTTGCTGAAACCGTAAACCCTCAAGATATTAAACGCGTAGGTGGCGGTTTATTAGTTCAAAGTCCAGATGCTAAAAATGTGCTCCCAAGTGAATTACGCGTTGTGACAAAACGTCAGCCAACACCTAAAGAAATGGAAGACTTAATGTTTGCTTGGCGTGTTGCAAAGTACGTTAAATCAAATGCAATTGTTTTCTGTGGCGACGGCATGACACTCGGTGTTGGTGCTGGCCAAATGAGTCGCATCGACTCAGCCAGAATTGCGAGCATCAAAGCTCAAAACGCAGGTTTGACGCTTCAAAATTCAGCTGTAGCTAGCGATGCATTCTTCCCATTCAGAGACGGATTAGATGTTGTGGTCGATGCAGGCGCTACCTGCGTCATTCAGCCAGGTGGTAGCATGCGCGATGACGAAGTTGTTGCAGCAGCAGATGAACGCGGTGTAGCAATGGTCTACACAGGCACACGTCACTTCCGTCATTAATATGCGCATTTTAGGTATTGACCCAGCACTTCGCGTCAGCGGATTTGGCGTTATTGAAGTTCAGGGTCAACGTCTAAATTACATAGCCTCGGGCACAATCGAAACAGGTGGAACTGAGATTTCAGTTCCACAAAGATTAGCTACGCTATATGCAGGCATTAGAGAGGTGGTTGATTTATATAAACCAGATGCCGCCTCGATGGAACAAGTTTTTTTAAACGTTAACCCAAGATCGACACTACTACTTGGCCAAGCTCGCGGAGCAGCCATTGCATCTTTAGTATCCGGTGGCTTGCCCATGGTCGAATTCAGCGCCTTAGAAGTTAAAAAAGCAATCGTGGGATCTGGAAGAGCCAGTAAAAGCCAAGTACAAGAAATGGTTAAGCGTTTGTTAAAACTAAATAAAGTGGCTGGCACAGATGCATCAGATGCATTAGCTGTCGCCATTTGCGCAGCGCATCACAGAGAACTTAATGAGCTACTACAACAATTTCGTTAATCAGCTTAAGATGTCGATATGATTGGAAGAATACAAGGCATCTTAATTGCCAATACCCCGCCAAGACTTATTGTGGATTGCCACGGCGTAGGCTATGAAATTGACGTGCCGATGAGTACTCTTTATCAAATGCCTGCGATTGGCCAACAAGTCACCTTACTCACTCATTTTGTGGTGCGCGAAGATGCCCAGCAACTATTTGGATTTGCCACCGATTCAGAAAGAGAAGCATTCAGATCTCTCATCAAAATTAGCGGCATTGGAGCTAGGACTGCTTTATCACTACTATCTGGCATGAGTGTTGAAGAGTTGGCACAAGCTGTCACGCTACAAGAATCTGCTCGACTTACCAAGGTTCCAGGTATTGGCAAAAAAACAGCTGAACGCCTGCTTTTAGAGCTCAAAGGGAAAATCGGAGCAGATATTGGCTTATCAAATCAAACTCATCAAACAGATAACCAACTAGAAATTCTGCAGGCATTAACAGCTCTAGGCTACTCTGATAAAGAGGCTCAATTAGCACTAAAACAAGTAACACCAGGTAGCTCAGTGTCTGATGGCATCAGGCTAGCCCTAAAGGCTTTATCTAAAGCTTAAGTAGTTTATCCAAATAGTAATAAACTCTACTCATGGCGATAAAAACTGACGACATCACCCCTTCGGCAAGCAACCAAGAAGAACGCTTGGTTACAGCTGCCGCAAGTACTGATGACAATGTATTAGAGCGAGCTCTACGACCCAAACAATTAGAAGAGTATGTTGGTCAAAAAAAAGCTCGTGGCCAACTAGAAATTTTTATATCAGCGGCCAAACAAAGACAGGAAGCTCTTGATCATGTGCTTTTATTTGGTCCTCCTGGATTAGGTAAAACCACTCTGGCTCATATTATTGCTAGAGAGATGGGTGTCAACCTACGTCAAACTAGCGGACCAGTACTAGATCGTCCTGGCGACTTAGCCGCACTCCTTACCAATCTTGAAGCTAACGATGTTTTATTCATTGATGAGATTCATAGACTATCCCCAGTCGTAGAAGAAATTCTGTACCCAGCACTTGAGGATTATGCGATTGACATCATGATTGGCGATGGCCCTGCAGCAAGAAGCGTAAAACTAGACTTAAAACCGTTTACCTTAATCGGTGCGACAACACGCGCAGGAATGCTCACTAATCCACTCAGAGACCGATTTGGGATTGTTGCGCGCTTAGAGTTCTACACGGTTGATGAGTTGTCATTGATTGTGAAACGCTCTGCTAATTTACTAAATGCTGAGTTAGATGATGGTGGCGCCCTAGAAATTGCCAAACGATCTCGCGGTACACCAAGAATTGCTAACCGCCTATTAAGGCGAGTCAGAGACTACGCTGAAGTCAAAGCTAATGGTCAAATTACCCAATCGATTGCTGATGCAGCTCTATCGATGCTAGATGTAGATGCAGTAGGTTTTGATGTGATGGATAGAAAGCTATTAGAAGCCATTGTCCATAAATTTGATGGTGGTCCAGTAGGTATCGATAACCTTGCCTCAGCTATTAGTGAAGAGAGAGAAACAATTGAGGACGTTATTGAGCCTTATTTGATTCAACAAGGGTTCTTACAAAGAACACCTCGCGGTCGAGTGGCGACAACTTTAGCTTATGCTCACCTTGGACTACCATCAACCTCATCTAAAGATTTATTAAGTTGACCTGTTGAGTTCTCTAGGTGACTCACATCACCCCACTGAATTAACTCAAAGCGGCCATCTTTATAACTTAGTGTATTTAAGCTCGCATTAAGAATTTCAAAATCTCGCGCCTGTGCAAGCGTTTTGTTGGTCGCAGCTCGATTTAAACAATCAAGCACGCCACCATGGGCTACTACAGCAATCTCCTGATCAGGATAGGCATCAGCCCAATGCTTAACAGCATCAACTACGCGGTCATAAAACTGTTGCAAACTTTCACCAGACTCAGGTTGAAAATCTACTTCTCGGTTTTTCCAGGCCGCATGGTTGCGCGGATGGTTCTTTGCAATTTCTTGATGGCTTAAACCCTGCATGATGCCGTAATGCCTCTCACGTAATGCAGGATCAAAGATTAAATCGAGATCATGATGCTCAGCAATTGGTTTAGCCGTATCAATGGCTCGACTTAAATCACTAGAAATAACAGCGGCTAAATTTTTACCAGCCATATGTCTAGCCAAGCATTCAGCTTGCCAATAACCTGCATCATTTAAACCAATATCAATATGACCTTGCAATCGCTTTTCACGATTCCACATTGTTTCGCCATGGCGAATTAAATAAACAATCGTCATATTTGCTTAAGAGAGCGTGATTTTTGCAAATCTACGTTTGCCAACCTGAACAACAAATGTGCCAGCTTCAACTTTTAGTGACTTATCACTAACAGTAGCGCCATCAATCTTTACTCCACCCTGCTCTAAATTACGCATCGCTTCAGATGTACTTGGAACTAAATTAGCCTGCTTCAATAACTGTCCAATACCCAATGGCGCACCAGTTAACGTGACCTCTGGAATATCGTCAGGCAAACCACCCTTTGCGCGGTGATTAAAGTCTTCTAGAGATTTTTCTGCTGCTGCAGAATTATGGAATCTCGCAACAATCTCTTGACCCAATGCGACTTTAAAGTCTCTAGGATTACGCCCAGATACCACCTCTTCTTTCATCTTGGCAATTTCAGCAAGTGGCTTAAACGATAAGAGCGTGAAATAACTCCACATCAACTCATCAGAAATACTCATTAACTTGCCAAACATATCATTGGGCGCTTCGCTAATACCAATATAGTTATTCTTAGACTTGCTCATCTTATCGACACCATCTGTGCCAACCAACAAGGGCATAGTCAAGATACATTGAGTCTCTTGACCATACTCTTTTTGCAATTCACGACCCACAAGTAAGTTGAACTTTTGATCTGTACCACCCAACTCCAAATCACTCTTAAGAGCAACCGAGTCATAACCTTGCATTAACGGATATAAAAATTCATGAACAGAAATTGGGATGCCACCCTTATAACGTTTTGTAAAATCATCGCGTTCTAGCATCCTGGCAACCGTATATGTCGCCGCCAACTGAATCATGCCTCTAGCGCCCAATGGATCACACCACTCACTGTTGTATCTCACTTCAGTTTTAGTTGGGTCTAAAACTAAACTCGCCTGCTGATAGTATGTCTGAGCATTAACTGCAATTTCTTCCTTGGTGAGAGGCGGACGGGTTGCATTCCTTCCTGACGGGTCACCAATCATGCTGGTAAAGTCGCCAATCAAAAAGATGACCGTATGACCCAAATCCTGCAATTGACGCATCTTGTTCAAAACAACTGTATGGCCCAAATGAATGTCAGGGGCAGTAGGATCCAAGCCCAACTTAATCCTTAAAGGGGTTTTTGTAGCCTCGCTACGGGCTAATTTAGAAACCCACTCCGTTTCCACCAATAATTCCTCGCAACCACGCTTGGTGACGGCTAAAGACTCCAAAACACGATCTGTAATTGGATATTTAACTTGTTCTGTTTTATTCTCGTTAGCTAAAGACATAATCTATCGGTTACATTTATTTCCTAGAACATCATTGTCGCATCACTTAAGAGTCAACCCTATGAAGAATTACTATATTGGAATTATGTCCGGAACGAGCATGGATGGAATAGATGCCGTTTTAGCTGAGATTCCTAAACTCGGGAAAACCAAAGTTTTGTTACATATTGAAGTGCCAATGGACAAAAATCTCCAGGATACATACTTCAAACTCCAAGCACCTAGTGACAATGAGCTACACATTGAAGCCCTAGCAGCCAATCAATTGGCACAGCACTATCACCTAGCAGTCACGGAAATACTCAAAAAATCTGGCCTTGAAGCATCTGAAATTCAAGCTATCGGAGCCCATGGACAAACCATTAGACATCAACCTCAATTACATGATGGCATTGGCTATACCAAGCAATCACTCAATCCTGCATTATTGGCTGAACTATCTAACATCGATGTCATTGCGGATTTTCGCACCAGGGACATTGCAGCTGGCGGACAAGGAGCTCCCTTAGTTCCCGCCTTTCATGCAGCTCAATTTTCAAGGGATCAAGCTGTTGCCGTACTTAATATCGGTGGCATTGCAAATCTAAGCCTAATTTCCAGCAGCATCACTGGTTTTGATTGCGGGCCAGGCAATGCCCTAATGGACTACTGGACTAAACACTCCCTGGGCAAGCCTTATGATGATGGTGGTCAATGGGCTATGCAGGGTCAGCCAATTGATAAATTATTAAACAGCATGCTAGCTGATCAGTATTTCGCAAAAAGAGCGCCAAAGAGTACAGGACGCGATCTTTTTAACCCTAACTGGCTCAACCATCATCTAGAGCTAACTGGTTGCAGTAAAGCTAACGCACAAGACGTTCAAGCAAGTTTGTTAATGCTCACAGCCCAATCGATTGCTCAAGCTTTGAAGGAATATGCCCCTGAAACAAAACACATCTTGATTTGTGGAGGTGGCATTAAAAATACTGCCTTGATTAATTGCCTAAAGAAAATCTGCTCGTGGATTCCAAGCGCAGGCTTTCAAAGTACAGCAACTGAAGGCATTGATCCACAAGCTGTTGAAGCAGCCGCATTTGCTTGGCTGGCTTGGGCGCATAAAGAAAAACAGCCAGCAAATATGCCGGCTGTTACTGGTGCTAGAGGTCTGCGCCTGTTGGGCGCTTGCTACCCCGCTTAATTAGGCTGAGAAAGAAGATCCGCAACCACATGTTGTTGTGGCATTAGGATTTTTAATCACAAATTGCGAACCATTGATATCTTCTTTGTAGTCAATCTCTGCTCCAACTAAATATTGGAAGCTCATTGAATCAATTAACAAAGTCACATTACCTTTGGTTACCAATGTGTCGTCTTCATTAACGGCTTCATCAAATGTAAAACCATACTGAAAACCTGAGCAACCACCGCCTTGCACGAATACGCGCAATTTCAAATCTGGGTTGCCTTCTTCTGCAATCAAATCTGCCACTTTTGCTACAGCGCTATCTGTAAAGATAAGCGGCATTGGTGGCTCTAAATTATCTGTTGCTTGTGTTGTTTGTGTAGCGGTCATCTTGGACTCCTTTTGTTACATAACTAATATTGTATGCCTCAATTCCAATATTTACTGTAGGGGCTTTATGGCAATAATGCGATATGGGTTAATCCAGTATTTTCTGGCAAGCCAAACATGAGGTTCAAGCACTGAACACCTTGTCCGGATGCCCCTTTAACGAGATTATCTTCAACCACCAAAATTACCAACATATCGCCACCTTGAGGACGATGCACTGCAATCCTCAGGGCATTACTTCCTCTCACGGAGCGAGTTTCTGGGGTGCTACCAGCTGGCATCACGTCAACAAAAGGCTCACCCTCATAAAACTTTTCAAATAGCGCTTGAAAGTCAACATCCTTGCCCTCAGGAAGGATTTTGGCATACAGAGTTGAATGAATACCTCTGATCATGGGTGTCAGATGGGGCACAAAAGTTAGCCCTACCGGTTTGCCTCCGGCAATCGCTGATAAACCCTGACAAATTTCAGGATGGTGCCTGTGGCCTTTAACGCCATACGCTTTGAAGTTATCACCGGCTTCAGCCAATAAAGTGCCTACCTCAGCTTTGCGACCTGCCCCAGAAACACCTGATTTTGAATCAGAAATTAAAGTACTCAAATCAACTAAGTTTTTGCCACCCGTTGATTTGGGTGATAACAAGGGTGCATAACCTAACTGAACAGAGGTCGGGTAACATCCTGCCAAGCCCACAACTCTTGCTTTTTTAATAGCTTCACGATTAATTTCCGCCAAACCATATACCGCCTCAGCCAAGATCTCAGGGCAGGCATGCGGCATTCCGTACCATTTTTCAAATTCTGCCGTATCTTTGAGGCGAAAATCTGCAGCCAAATCTAATACCTTCACACCAGCGGCAAGAAGTTCTTTAGCTTGAGCCATAGCAACGCCGTGTGGCGTTGCAAAAAATACGGCATCACATTCTGTTAACTTGGCCTCTTCTGGCGTCGTAAAGCATAAATCAACCCTACCCCTTAGAGATGGGAACATCTCAGCCACAGGCATTCCTGCCTCTTTACGAGACGTTATAGCCGTTAACTGAACCTTTGGATGCTGCGATAACAGACGCAATAACTCAACGCCTGTATAGCCCGTTCCACCAACAATGCCAACTTTGATCATTTAAATCCTCCAATATCGCTATTGTAGAAAAGAAAAAGCCGCGCAGTGCGCGGCTTTTTGTAGAACAGCAAAAAAAATTAACGTTTGCTGAACTGTTTGCGACGACGCGCGCCATGCAAACCAACTTTTTTACGTTCAACTTCACGAGCATCACGTGTTACGAAACCTGCTTTAGATAGCGTTGGC
>JACCDQ011976655.1_pt1 | contig 19581 bp, 32 predicted proteins | sample 7446031 | NCBI WGS metagenome assembly JACCDQ01 (sample SAMN15323442, study PRJNA562643) | freshwater metagenome | isolation source: river surface water | place: USA:Blue River Watershed | collected 2017-08-17
AGGAAAAAGGCTGGCTCCTAATTGGTGTAAGCAATCAGGGAGGTGTTGCGGCTGGCCATAAATCCCTAGAGTCTGCGATCGCTGAATCACGGGAAACCTTAGAGATGTTCCCCCAACTATCCCTAATTTACTTTTGCCCTGACTATGAAGGTTTGAAGTGTTACAGGGTTTCACGCGAGGAGCCTACAGTCCCTATTTTTCAGGAATCAATTAGCGAATTTGGGAGCTTTCGGAAGCCAGGGGCAGGAATGTTAATCATGGCTATTCGATACTATCTACCCACTGAGGTAATGATGATCGGCGATCGCCCCGAAGATGAAGAAGCAGCCCGCGATGCCCGAATACTTTTTACCTGGGCTGAGGATTGGAGAAATGGCTTCTAATTATTCCCCCGATTGGCCAGCGATCACACTCTCTAAAAAACAGTCCGTCAACTGGACTTGTGAAGAGTGCGGCCTAAAGTGTCTTGCTCCTAACTCAAAATCTGGCCTTTCTTTAAGCGATCGCAAAAAGTTAGAGCTATCTGTTCACCATTCAGACTACAACCCTGCTAACAATTCCCCTAGTAATTTAATTGCTCTTTGCTCTCGCTGTCATTTAGGAAAGCATTTACGGAAAAAGGGAAACATCACACCTGGGCAACTATCACTATTATGAACATTCAAGAACTTTGCGATCGCTACGGTCTGAAATCAAGGAAGGCTATTTATGATCGCCTCAATGCCTTGGGAATCCAACTGGCCAAGGATGGTAATAAATCCTTTGCTACCCCTGACCAGGTGGAAGTTTTAGATGAACTTAACCAGCATCTTATCAACGGTGGAACCCTTAAAAACTTTACCCCGCTTGCCATTGTGGAAACTGTTACCCCATCACTTAACACTGTTACCCCATCACTTAACAACGATACTCTAACCCTTGCCATCATTGACTATCTTGCAAACTTGAATCAGCGATCGCCGCTTGATAATTACCGAGATTTAGAGGAAGCAGCCCTTAAAAATTGGGTTCTCTCGTCGGCACACGTGGAGAAATTACTGGGGGTTAAGCCAAAGGGAGAAAGCTTTACTAGGGGAAATTGGAAAGTTGTTAAAGCAGGGAAATTAGGGAATCAAACTGGTTGGAGGGTAGAAAAACAATAACCCCGTATGTGGCTTTTACGGGAACAACTCCCTGAGTTTAAGAAAATTTGATAGGTTCATATCACATACATCACATACACCGCAGGTATTCCAATCTATCTTGAAGAACCCATAGGCGATCGCGCTGACTCAATCCCTCAATTACCCAGTCCAACGGTTCATCACTGCCAGCATAAGCGAACATTACCCCATCTTTCAACGAGCGGGAAGGACTAAACAGACGATAACGATTTTTCCCCCTAAACCACCATTTCTGTAGAAATACATCTTCCCCTAGTAAAAGAGGCGATCGCCGCAATTCTTCGATCTCATATTCAACTTTATCAATTAATTCCAATCGCTCTGATTCACTGCCATGGTAGGGAAGAATCGGATCGGCATACCCCGCAGGCAACCAATAGCAGGGATTCTCGAAATTAGGGTTAACTCCCAATACCGCCCTAATTAATGCCTTAGCCCTCCTTGGGCTGTAATCCGTCCAGAATGTCCCCCGTTTAGTTAGGCTCCCATCCCCCAACGCTTTACCCTTAGTCCCCCCATAGTGTAAGGCGATCGCCAAAGCATGATCCGCAAAATTGTAGGCATCCACTAACACCGCCTCCCGTTCAACAGCATCCTCGATCACATTGAGAACATAGAACAATAAAACCCAATCACTCTTGACCCTCAACATCTTGCCGAAATAGGGATCATATCCCGTTACTTTATGGCCCAATCCCTTTAAGTGATCCACGTCATAGCCGTAACCACACCCGTAATCTAGGATTGAATGGCCTTCCTGAATTAATGGCGTGATCGCCCTCATTGGTGCAGAGATGGCCCGCCGTTTTAATGCCGACTTGTAGCGTGGAATCATAGCAATTTCCATAAAAAGACGGTTGACTTTACACGGAAAAGCATATAAAAGCAAGCAAACCTGACACGCTTAGACTTATGGAATTTAACCCCGATTACTGGAAATCCCACGATAAAGGCCGGGCTGTCCGTGAACAGATTTTGGCCTGCTTACCCGCCGATCTGGAAACGCTGTGCAAACAGGTGGAACGTTCCAGTTATCAGGTTAAACGCCATCTATCTAGGCTCCGAGAGGAGGGGAAAATTCGGAACACTACGGGCATCATTTCAGCCGCGACCATTGCTATCTGCGTGATTTTTCCCGGCTGTGGATTCTGCCAGGGAATCGAAAGCATTCCCGAAACTTCCTATAAGCAAATTGCAAAACAAAGAGGTAACAATCATGGAATTTTACGCGGATTCAGCCGGTAAGCTTATCGAATTACTAGGGGAACGTTACGGAAGAAAAAGATCCTCTCTGTACGAATGGTTGCGAATTTGTGGAATTACCTCAATCGTCGTTGATGGAAAATACACTTATCACACGGAAGACTTGGCCAAACTTGACCGCCTTAACGAGTGGGTACAGTCTGGTAACAAGGCTTTTGAGTTCCCCGAAAGAGTGGATACCAGCGCGATCGCCACTGTGGAGACCCAAGAAATTGAGCAGGCGGCCACCACTGTAGAGGCCCAATCAATGCCAATGACGGAAGAATTTCAACAATTACTGAGAGTGGCCCAGGAGAAAGGCGCAGGGTTACTCATGGCTCAAAATTTACTGGCCCAACAATTTGCCCAATCCCCCGAAGCACTACCCCCTGACCTATTACAAGCGGTGAGGGAAACCGAGAAGGCGATCGCCCCAAAGTCCCAAGACCCGATGCAGTACGCGAACCGGTTCATACAGTTAGCAACAGCTTAGAAACTTCCCCTAGTAATAGTCCCAGGGTTTACCGTCAGGCAGAACTTGATCGGCTCACAGCTTCTCTTTTGGCAGGCCGTCAAATTCTCCTAACCAGTGCTGAGGGTATGGGCAAGACGTTCCTGGCTGAAAAGGTTTACGAATCTTTACTAGGGGATTTTCCCGTCATCCTGATAGAACCCTCGACCACTAAACAGATATTGGTGGAGATAGCGGAGGCTGTAGGGATTGGCAGTAAGAGCCTCGAAGGGAAAATGTTATCTGCTGATGCTCTAAAGGTTGCGATCGCCGACTATCTAGCCCAAAATATCGCCATCCTGATATTTGATAACGCTCATCTCCTGGAACCTAAGTTTAGAGTCTGGCTGAAAAAGTTAAAGACCCTGGGGACTCCCTTACTGTTGACGGCAACGGAACCACCCCGAACGGATATTTTTATCAACTTGCCCCGCATTGAATTAAAACCCTTACCTAACTACGCAATTAGGGAACTAATGGAGCAAACCTGCCTGGAACAAGGAATAGAGTTAAAGCCCCGTGATTTTGCCAGGATGCTGGAGAGAACCGGGGGGAATCCCTTACTGGCCATTCGTTCAGTAGAGGAGGAGTTACTAGGCGTAGAGATGGAAGTGTCTGACACAAAAGGGCTTTATTTTGACATCACCCCATTAATTGCCCTGGTGTTCGTGGTCTTTGCTTCTTGCCGGTTTATTGCCCTGGGGACTAATAATCAAAATCTTTATGTCCTTACTGGCATAGGCGGCGCAGTCTCCCTGGGGATTTTCCAAGCGGTTCGGTCGCTACCAAGAGAGTCGCGGAGGATTGAGACATGATGACCATTACCCATCTACTCTTTAGCGGCATTAGCACCGGGGCACTTTTGGGAACCACACAGCCCGAAATTCTCCTATTAGGAAGTATTGCGGGATTATTCCCCGATATTGATATTTCTACTTCTGTTATTGGCAGGATTTTAAGCCCTATCAGTAAATTCTTAGAAAATAAATTAGCTCACCGTTCCGCTACTCATTCACTCATTGCATCGGGATTATTAGGGGTTGTTAGCTACGGTTTAGCCCTTAGATTTAATTTTAATTTGAATTTTATTCATGCCCTTAATATTGGCTACTTTGCCGGCTGGTTTCTGGATTGTTTCACCAAGTCCGGGGTTGAGATGTTTTATCCCTTGCCTAACCGGTGTGTTTGTCCTGGCAACCGAAATTTAAGATTTAGCACAGCTTCACCGCAGGAATACTGGTTAGTGGCAATACTGGCCGCGATCGCCCTTTGGTTATTCCAGGTCAACGATAGCGGCGGATTAATTAAGGAGTTTAATCGCTTGGTTGCGGCCCCATCGGGAGTACTAGAGATTTACAACGAACGGGGAGGGAATCACTTAATCTATGCCAATCTCCAGGGGGTTTATGCCAGCGATCGCACTCCTATTAAAGGCCGGTTTCCCATACTAGGGGTAGTGGGGAATGACTTCATTGTGGACACCGAAAACACTATACAGAAGGCAGGCAATGATCCAGACTCAACGATTTTTACCCAACGCATTACCGGGGAAGTGGGAGAAATGGCCGTCATTAAAACCCAGGCGATCGCCCTGTTGGAGGATGACCTAACTCCCCTAGTAAAGTTCGATAGCGGCTATGTTTCGGGAGTTATCCAAGTTGACGACCCTGAATCAGTGGCCCTTATTCCCAATCCCAGAGAATATCCGACTGTGCAGTTATCAGGTAACACTGTAACCCTCAGTTATGCCCCACTCGACAGGGTTAAATCTCTCCTTTCCGACCAACTCATTACCGGCAATCTATCAATCAAGGTGATCAATGTTCAGCAGTAAACCCAAACCGTTACCCGCCGCCAGATTACGTCCCACCCAATCCACTGTTACCACCCCTAAAGCAGGCATTTTACTAGGGGAAAACTGCTACTGGAATCCTGAAGCCTTGGCCAATCCTCACGGTGCAATTATCGGCAGTAGCGGAAGCGGAAAGACTCAGACTTTGAAGGCGATCGCTATGGAGTGCCATCATTTAGCTATCAATATTGTGGTAATTGACTTTCACGGTGATCAATCCCTACCAGGCGAAAAGGCCTATCACTTACACGCGAGTTCGGAGCATGGCATAAATCCCCTAGTAATTGACCAGAGTTTGAAGGGAGGCGGCCCTAACTTACAGGCGATCGCCGTCTCCCAATCCTTTACCAACGCACTCAGATTAGGCCCCAATCAGCAAGGTCTGTTAATTGAATTAATCCTGGAATGTTATCAACGGCGAGGAATTACCTCTAGCCCTATTTCCTGGCAATTAGCACCGCCCAATCTGGGCGACCTGGAGAACCTGTTAACGGAACGAGTGCCAGAGTGCAAAGAATCAGCGAAATTATTGCTTAAACTACGGGCCACGTTTGAATATGGCATTTTTTCAAGGAATCAGCCTGATTTATTGAATCCCATTACTCGCATTGATTTGTCAGAGCTTGCTAAGGTGCCAGGACTCCAGGCGATCGCCGCGGAGACTATCTGCAAACAACTCCTTGACCATCACCGTTTACTAGGGGAAAGCGGAAGTAAGACCCCCACCACGATTATTTTCATTGATGAATGCAAGGAGCTTAAGGGCCAACCTACACCAGATAGAATCATTGCCGATGGCAGGAAATACGGTTTAGGTCTATGGGTAGCGTCCCAACGTTCGGCCCATTTATCCCCCGAAATTTTAGCCAACACCCAAACCAAAATCGTCCTGCCTGTTGACTCCACTGATATTACAGCAACCGCCAAAAAGTTCAGATTCTCTGACCAGGCGATCGCATCCTTAGAACCCTTACAAGCCTTAGTAAGATTGGGTTCCACTGCCCTCAAAGTGAACATCAAGCCCTTTTATCTGCGTATGTGAGGAATGCCAGAACGAATCCCTAGATTTATGAAAGTTTGATAGTTTCTTATCACATACACCACATACATGATCCTTTACTTCCTATTACTCCAATTCCTATCCCTTATCCTGCTATCCTATGCGTTCTATCTATATTCAAGCCGCCCTGTTTATTCTACTCGGTACAGGAGCGATCGCCACCGTCACCGCCAATAAATCCCCTAGCAATGATTCCTTTATTGCGCCAAAGGAGACCCCTAAACGCTTAAAAATCACCCTCTCTGTTAATGATCCTCAAGACCTAAAGGTTAGGGAGGGCGACCGGGTGATTAAGGGGCAAATTCTCAGTGATAGAGACCTGGAGCGACGGCGACTAAGCCGGGAAAGGATGGGGGTTCTGCTATCTATCAATCGCATTGAGAAGTCACCATTGCCAACAATGAAGTTGGCCCCAGATGTTCCGGAGCTACCCCGCACGAGTTACGCGATCGCCGAAGTTGAAATTCAGCAGGCAGAGCTTAAATTCTCCCAAGCCCAACGGAACCTACAGAATGCCCTGAGCTATGACCCATTCATTACGGCTAAGGCCAACGTGGATAAAGCGCGGGCCGGGATTGAGCAAGCGTCCAGTAATTTCAACCTACAACAGCGCAAACTTGACGCGGTTAATGGTCTTAGGGGTTTACCCCCGGAGATGCTAGAGCATGAGACGGAGAAGCTACGGCAACGGCAGACCGACCAGGACAAGGCCCTTGCTGAGTTTAATTTTTACACTGCTGAATATCGGCAAATTGAGGCCCAACGTTCCCAGGCGATTGCAGACTTACAGAATAAGGTTCAGTTGGCCCGCGCAGAGCTTGAAGTAGCCCAGGCACGGCTAAGGGAGCAAAAGGAGCAGAGGGAAAAGCAGGAATATGAACACCGCATTACTTTGTCACGCCGGGCAGAGGAGCAGAATCAAGCGGCGATCGCCCTGGCTAATCAAAAACTTGATCGGGAATTTAAACTTTCCCAACTCAATGAGCAGTTGTCGGCCATCGAGGAAAAGCTAAACGGCATCTCACAGGTTAGGAGTCCCTATAATGGCACCATCAAACGCATTAAAACAGAGCGCCAAGCTGATAACACTATCACTGTCACTGTTACTCTGGACACCACTGGCAGTGGCCCAGGATAAGGAAATCGTTACCCCCGAAGTTAAAGAAGCTCCTGATACCGAAGAGCCAGAGCTACAACGGGAACCCACCGGGGAATCTAACCCGTTTCTTGATCCTGCTTTAGATGATCTGATTGACAAGAAAATTTCCGAGGATGTTTGGCAATCTTTACTAGGGGAATTACCTTGCAGTATCACAACCCAAGACTGTATTAATCAGCTTCAAAATACGGCCATTCAGCGATCGCCCCTTTTGCGGGAACTGGATACCAAGATCGAAGAAGCCCAAGGGCGCATTGACGAAGCCAAACGGTTAAACCTGGACAGCATTGCCATTTCTACCTTTTCCCCATTTCTACAAAACTTTTTATATTCTTCCCTGGGGCCGGTCTCGAATGGCGTGGAACCTGCTGTTAATAATCCTTTTCGACTGATTTTTGGCAATCTTGCCAGCGTATTCCTGGGGCAAGGCCTAGGGGCATTGTTCAACTGGTCAACGACGGCGGCGACGGATGCACAACAGGGCCGGGCGATCGCCATTAGTGACCTACAGCTTAAAGTAGCGGAGCTTCAACGGAATAAGGCGGAGATAGCGGACAAGTTGCGGGAACGGGTAACGATGGAGGTACTGAAACTGGAGGAAGTGGCCCGCGATTTTCAAATTGAGACAGCGATCGCCAAACGGGATAAGCAACGGTTAGAGATTAGCAAAATTTCTTATAAATTTGGGGAAGGTGACTCTAAACAATACCTGGCTGAATTATCTTCCTACGACAGACAGAAAGCCGCGACATGGAGAACCTGGGGAAGATTGCGATCGCAGCTTACTTTGGTAAAAATACTGGTTTTAGGGAATAAAGAAGAGGGCTAAGACTAACGAGGCAAGAAAAGCGTACCATTCTTGCACAAAGCTCCTGGCACCGATTGAAGCTCACCAGGGTTAAAGGTATAAAGAACCGCTGACCCCTGCTTGACCTGATACCCAGGAACATAACTAAAAGCTTGACCAATACTGGTACTTAAATCACCATCCCAAAATTCGAGAATTTTAAATTTTGCAACCCCGCAAACATTGGACTTAATAGCCCTTGAAAGCGATCGCCCACTATTAACGCCGGACCAGTTTCCATTAAAAACAGTGGCATAACGAGTATTAGGGGTAAAACCTGAATTAACATCATAGTATCTAATCGTTGACCCATTAATCCAAACTTTCCAAGAACCAGGATCAACCCCCTGTAGTTGCCCGTTAACACACTTAGGCTCGTCAGGCGCAGGATCATTTACACTACCACCACCATACCAATAAAAAGTTTTTCCCCCAGCCCAAGCACTTTGCCAACCCCCATCACCAGGGCGTAACGGGAACTTCTTAGCATTAGCCGTCAGGATATTGCAGGAATCGGTTTCGCCAATGACGCGCATCTTATAGGCAGGAACAAACAAATCCAGTGAGGTATTAGATGGCAAACCGTGCAAGGTAATCGTAGTGAAACGCTTTTCAGGGTTCCAATCAGCACCACCGCCAGGATTAGCGATCGCTACCGGGGCAAATGCGAAAAAGAACAGCAAGGATAGAAGATATTTCATCGAGGACGACCAGGGTTAACGCTTACTGGGGGGGGCGAATCTTCAGGAGGCTTGGTTTGAGCAATAGCAGGCAAGGAAATTGCAGTTAAAAGAACGATTGCAACTAAAATTTTCATAAGCTTTTAAGGGGCCATTAAGACCCCACAATAATTAAGGTGTTGGCCAATCAGCAGTATAAAAAGCGGCCCCATTGCGACAAACAGGCCCACCACTAACCGCCGTGACGCTGGCTAAGGCAATAGTGGCGACAGTAGCATTAGTATCCTTATCTGTAACCGTAATCGTTCCCGTTGGACTGGCATAATCACCAGTATTAGAAAGCTTGGCGATGCCACAAGTATTAGCCTTAACCGATCGCGTCTGAGCTAAATCCAGATAGCTAACCGTATTTTGAGAAAAATCAGTTAAACCAGTGAAGTAAACATCACCCTCGGCAGTTCTCAGAGCGGCGGAAGGCGTTAGATTTGTGCCAGATAATGCCCCGTTAGTACACTTGGGAGCCGCTTCAACAGGCAGGGTAGAAACCAAAACCGCAGATCCCGCATTTAACTTAATATTGCTTGATGTCGTTAAGGGAGCGGAAGTGGAATTACCGATTTTAAAAAAGCCACACTCATTAGCAGACTTCTTAACAACCTTGGGGAGGGAAGAGTAAGCCGCCTTTAAACTTTGGTAACTGGACAAACCAGAAATATAAATATCACCCGTCCGAGTTTCCTTGCCAGCAGCAGGATCAGCACTGGCTACCTGGGCGATCGCCGATAATCCAAGAGTGGCTAACCCTAAAATTGACAATAATTGCTTAACTCGCATAAGATACCATCCTTGATCAAGAAGTTGGAGGGATTCTATATGCTTTTTCAAAATGGACAAGCCCCCCGGCAATTCCTTAAGATTCCATTCATTTCCATAGCGATCGCCTCTCTCCTGGGTTGTCAATCTTTGGCAAATTCCCCTAGTAAAGTCACTGGGGCAGAATGGGAACTTAAGCCCAATTCAGTACATGATGGGGATACCTTCAGGGTTATTCATTCACGGTCAGGGGAGGAGTTAAAAATCCGTATGGCTTGCATAGATGCACCGGAGCTTAAACAACCCTTGGGGAAACAATCACGAGATTATCTGAAATCACTGTTAAATCAGAATCCCGATAAAATCATCGTCACCAGTTCAGGGAAAGACCGTTACGGTCGAACAATCGCAGAGATTTTTATTCCCAATCCCAAGAATCCCAACCAGGAACTAGCGGTTAATGGCTTGATGATTAAATCTGGCATGGCTTATTTTTACGGGCAATATGCTAAAGCTTGCAAGGATAACGCAGAAATCTATGCAGGCATTGAAAAGCAGGCACAACAAGAGCGCGTCGGAGTATGGGAAAATAAGAATAATGTTAAGCCTTGGGACTACAGGAAAAAGCGATGATTAAACTATTTTTAAAATCCCCTAGTAATGGCGGTTGGACATTAATTGAAATGGCTGTAGTGGCCGCGGTTGCGGGAATTTTAGCGGCCCTATCAATGCCAAGCATGATAGGAATGAAAGCAAGGCAAGACCTTAAAAGCGATCTGATCACTATCAAGGGACTAATTACAGAAGCCCAAAGATCTGCCATAAGAAAAGGGCAATCCTGCACGGTAACAATCGCCTCGACCTCAATTACGGCCAGCCCGGTCGGATGTATCAGTAGTAATTACGAAGGCACTTCAACAATCTCCGGCGACTCACCGTTAATATTCAACTACAAAGGAACAATCGGGGCAGAAAAAAGCCTTACATTAAGCTCAACAAGAACCAGTGAGCAAAAGTGCATTGCAATTTCAATACTTGGCACAACCCGGTCCGGATACATTGAAGGGGGGAACTGCGTTAACAGCTTCTAATTCCGATAATTAGGGCTATAGGTAATAGGAGCTTCATTATATGCTGATGGTGTATGTGGGGAATACCAAAAAGATTTTTTAAATTTACAGGACTTTGAAAGTTTCTTGTCACATACATCACATACACAAGGCGGTCGGTAAAAGGCGATCGTTTTTTTTTGGATTAGCTTGGCGACCAGTGGGAATCGTAGGTTTTGCAAGTAGCTTACTCTTTCTAGTTAGACCCTCGCGGCCGGACAACGTACATAAGGCGATCGGTCGAAGCGAAAGGTCTGACCGGTTTCGTTGCTACGCCTCCGGATTTGCTGGCGCTCCGCTCCTCAAAATGGCATTATAGCGCGCTCCAGCCGGCGCGAATGGCTCACTGGTCAGTCCACTACGTTCTAGTGGGGACGCGCCTTGGCAAAGGCTCAACTGTGGGATTCATGGGCGCGCAGTGTAGAAATAATGGGAGTCGCTGCGCGCGATCCGGACAGGGGGGTTGGAGAGGAGAGAGGGGCGGGGCGGGCGGGCGGGCGAAGCCCGAAAACAGGGGCGAAAATTTAACGGGGCGGCGAATTCCAGATCCGATAAAAAATGGCCCCACTGCGAAGATCACAAACCCACCAAAAAGAATTTGAATCCCGCAAAAAGCGCGAAAGCGATCGGCCCTCCTGCTCACCGGCCGGCAAGGAAAAGCGCACGATGACAAATTTTCCCGCAGGAATATAAGCAAATTGGCAATGCCGCAAAGTGGCCAAAAAATCCCGCAAAAGCATAATTTCTTCCCCAAATCTATACCTCAATTATACATTAATATGCTATAATTTACAACATATAGACAAGGAGGAGCCATGAAAAAAGCAATTTTCTGCAACTACGGCCAAAAGATCCCCGCCAAAATTATCGGCAACGCAATTTTTTTAAAAAATGAAAAACCCTTGAATCGCTATATGAATACATGGCTATTCAAGGGATATACTAAAGACTTTGACATTTTATCAATACGCGGAAATTTACTAATCTTTGACTTTTAAAAAGTAATAAGGCCCCTCGGCCTTTTTTTATTTATTTTCACCACGCCCACCCCACCACCCCCGCCAAGCCCCAATGATGAGAATCGAAAGTTTTTTCGGCCCCAGGGAAAGCCAGATGATTTTTAACCAACTACTCAAGGAAACATCCTGGGAGCAAAAAGAAATCAAAATGCGCGGCCAAATAATCAAGATCCCTCGGCTCACTGCCTGGCATGGCCCAACAAATTACACCTATAGCGGCATAAAAAATAAGTCACACCCCTGGACACAATGCCTGCTAAAAATTAAGGCCGCGATCGAAGATCACACCTGGCTCAACTTTTCCCACTGCCTGCTAAACCTTTACAGGGATGGCAAAGACTCAATTTCCTGGCACAGCGACGACGAGCCAGAACTAGGGCCTAATCCCATCATTGCAAGCCTAAGCCTGGGAGCGACGCGCAAATTTCAAACCAAAGAAAAGGCGACGGGAAAAATTACAAGCTACGAACTAAAAGCGGGAGATCTATTAATAATGCCCCCAGGTTTCCAAAAAACGCACGTACACCAGATCCCCAAAACCACCAAGAAAATAGGCGCGAGAATAAACTTAACGTTTCGATAGCCGCAAAAAAAGTTTACCCAAAATCCCCGCACAGCTTGCTCTTTACACATTATTTAGCTATAATATAAATAGAGCAAGGGGGGTTAACCCCAAGCAAATCAACTACTACCCCAATTTAACCATGAACGAACTGCACTATCGGACAAATGATGCGATCCGCGATTTATTAGGCGCATTAGAGCGCGAAGAAAACCGGCAAGTAAATCAAGATCGGGAAAATCCCTTGATCACTGTGATTATGCAATCCCTTTATCTATTACGGGAAGCATCAAAAAATAGCCTTAATTTCTCAAATTATGACGAAATTTTAGGCATTATCCAAACCCGTTTAGACCAGAAAAATGACGAGGATTACGAAATGCGACAAGAGACTAATCAAGACACTTTGACTTGGCTTCAAGAATTTTAAATAATCTAGGCCCCGCCATGGGGCCACTTATCCCCTAGTAAACTTTGGAGAAAATGAAATGACTGTTACCACCGTTGACATTTTGGAACTTGCCGAAGCCCTTGCCGAGGCTGAAAATAAAGAGCAACTAACCCTAATCAAATCCCGTTACTCTGAAAAAGAGATCAAGCAGGCATGGGATATGTTAGGTGATGAAATTAAACGCCGCCTAAAATCCTACTGCGATGATTCTAAAGGCCATAGCCGCCTAGTATCTTCCCTATCAAATCCTAAACCCCAAGAAAAGCCTAAACCTAAAGCTACTCCTAAACTTTGGGAATTATCGGCAGAAGTTTTAAGCCTTGAATCTTCTATTGCCGACATTGCAGAAGATGATAGCTTGTCTGATTCTGAAAAGGAAATTTTACTAGGGGAATTGCTTGAAAAATGGCTAGGAACTGGTAAAGAGTTCGATTCTAAAGCTTGCAATGTTGCCGCTTACATTAAGCACTTGGAAGCGTTAACGGAAGCGCGAAAAAATGAGTATCGGCGATTGCGTGAACTTGCTGAAAGTTCGGAAAAACAAGCTGAAAAATTACGATCTTATTTAGCTTTAAATATGCAAAAATTAGATAAGAAGAAAATTAACGGTTTATCTGCTAATTTATCTTTACGGAAAAAGCCAGCAAGGGTTGTTTTAAGTGTAGAACCTGAGCAGTTACCTGAACAATTTAAAAAGGTTGAAGTTACTGCAAAACTTTCAGCGATTAAAGATTACTTAAAATCCAACCCTAATTGCGAATTTGCCCAAATGTCTGAAACGACTGAATACTCTGTAACCATTAAATAAATAGGAGGTTAGGGGATGAATTTATCCCCTAGTAAAATTTATGTTATTAGCTGAAATTCTCGATAATTTAAAGGCTCCTATTCCTAGCCGCTTAATGAGCAAAAAAGCTACTTTTAAAAACAAGGTAAAAGTAGGAGAAATTGACTATGTAGCTTGGACTGATCTTTGTGACTTATTAGATGATCTCTGTGATTATTGGGAATGGGAGATCAAAGATGTTCAACAAATTGGAGAAAATTTAAGCCTTGTTGGAGTGCTAACAGTTCACGGTGAAGACAAGTCGTTAACTCGAATGGCCACAGGAATTGAAGAGATTAACTGTAGTTCATACGGTGATCCTTCCAGTAATGCCGAGGCTATGGCTTTGCGGCGATGCTGTGCAAAGTTCGGACTAGGGCGCGACCTTTGGAGAAAGGAAAACAAGCAACGTTCCAACAATTCTAAACCCCTAGAAATTGGGGAAAAACCCAAACCTTTACAAATCCCCGAAACTGTACCACTACAAAAAGGAACCATCTCACGCGAGGAATGGCTACGAAGAAAGGAGGCCCAGGCCAATGGCTAACCCAAAACTCCCCAAACTTCCCCTTAAAAATCCTCATCTCATCCTCTATGAGTTACTGGCCAAGAGAGAACAAAATCAGTAAAATAAAGTTGGTAGGAAAAACAGGCAAAAACCCTTAGAGGGTATCTTCTCAAGCCTGCCTACCAAATCCCTAGTAGGGATTGCCACTCTATTAAATCCCTTATCGGTGGCAATAAGGAAAAAAAATTATGGCCTATCAAACCCTGCAAAAACTGCTAGAGCAAGATTGTCCCAAGCAAAACTTGCTTTCCGAATCGGATTTTAAGGGAGAAATCTTTCAGCCCAAGCTGCATAACGGACGATGGCTAGTAATGGCTGCAAATAACGGCGAAGTGTGGCACCACTCTGAATACTTTGACTCAGAAGAGGAGGCCGTGATGTATGCTCAATTCCTATCTGAGTCATGGGGAATTTCTATCCGAGAATGGTAGCAACTAACGCTAATGAATCCTCTTTACTAGGGGATTTTTTTATACATAAATTTTTGGGGGAATAACGATGATCAGGTTCCCGTCGCCCGGCGGTTGTCGCTTCGCTCCCTTGTTCCGTCTCCGTTCGTCCCTCACTGCGACTAGATGACTCCGCATTCGCTCCGTATGCTCCTCCCCACCACCCCAACCCGCCGAGTGCGGGAGCCGGACAATTAGCGATCGCCCCTGGAGCGTTTCAACAGTTCAGGCTCTAATATCTGCCTAAAATACTCGATCGCCGTCAATCCACTATCAGTAATTAATTGATCCACCGCAGAATCCAAATCAGCAGGAAGCCTAATCAGCCGGGAACGGCCCAATCCACTTGGCAAAACTTCCCCATTATCAGCACGTTGAATATTACCGGTCTTCCTGGGTTTCTCCGTAGAGGCCCGTTTAGAATCCCAACCCATTGACAACCGCCGGTAAAAAGTGGAGAGCGGTATATTGTTTTCCTTAGCTCTCTCAACATCCTGGGGATTAGCCTTATAGTTTGCCTTTGCCATAATCCTTTACATCTTATTTATCTATATTTTACCACGCTTGACAAGGATTCAAAAAATGGGCGTATGTGGTTTTTACAGGAACGAATCCCTAGATTAATGAAAATTTGATAGGCCCGAATCACATACCGGCCTTAGAAATAGCAATCCCCAAGGCTCGAACCAGGTCAGTTAATGGCCCTGATAACTCCTTGATTACCTCCGGCGGGAGAGCCTGGAGATTATTGGCGATCGCCGTGAGAGTTTCCCCACTCACCTGAACCACATTATGGGCATGAATGGAGTTACACCCACCAATCACCACCGTTAGGGCCGGGGCAGATTTTAGCGGTAATTCCTCGTTAACCCCGTCATCCTGAATTGTTGCCATTTTGAGAGTAGTTGCCTTTTCAAGAATATCCATAAATTCCCCTAGTAATAACTGAATATCGCCTTATACACGATCAAATCATCTAGGAATATCGGTAATTTGTCGGAACTTTAGGCCGCGACTCTCTGTTGTTGCTGGGGTAATAGCTCGGCCAATCTGGTGGAGACGACAACCAATAAAGTCCCTAAATCTGAGGCACTCATCCCACGAACCAAAGAAAGCATATCAATCCGGCCACACAGCTCCAGGTAAAAATCATCGGCAAACCCTGGGGAAAGGCGATCGCAACATTCAACCAAATGATTAAAACTCTCAACACTGGGGGAAGCCTTACGGTTCAGAATCTCCGAGATGGTCTTAGGGTTCCTGCCAGATATTTCAGCTAAATCCTTGCCCTTAATCCCATGGCTCCTTAATTTAGCCGCAAAAATTTCAATATAATCACGCTTCATTTTACTTTTTCCCCTAGTAATCTATGTTAAAATGGGTGTAAAGGTAATTTTTTTAACCCTTGACTCTAATCTATCACACTTTAGGGGAATAAAAGCCCCGCTCACCTTCTTACAACAAACGAGGCTGGCCCATTATGGCACGTTTTTTTAAATTCCACGAAGAAGATCTGGACAAGACCAGGAGCTTTACCGCCGGGGAATGGCGACTATTTACCTACCTACGGCTCATTGACCCATACGGGGAAACCTACCACGACCTCAACACCCTGGACATCTTGGCAGAGTGTGACATTAAGAAGACCACCTTCTATAAGGCGATCGCCAAATTTCAGGAACTAGAATTGTTCGATTTTCAGGACAAAGGTTTCAGTTTTCGCACCCTGGACTTTTCCGAAGAAGCGGAAGAGTTTCCGAAAAAACGGAAAGGTTTCCGAAAAAACGGAAAGGTTTCCGAAAAAACGGAAAATGATTCCGAAAAAACGGAACCCTCCTTATATAAAGAATTTAAGACTCTCTCAGACTGTCCAGAAGCGCGGGAGAGCGAAAAACCGGAAGGGCCGGACAATCCGGACAACGTAGCGATCGCCGTTGGAGTAGTTACAGAAGTTAGTCAGGTCTCAACTGTCAAACCGATTAATTCTGATGAAGACAAATTTTCCGGGGCGCGTACTGGGAAGACGGTACAACAAAGGGCCTTTAACTGGTTGCCGGATGGCCCCTGGAATCTCGACGGCAAACTCGATCCCAATTTCCGAGATTGGTTAGCAGGCAAATGGATTGCAGACTACGGCAAGGATATTCACACCCAACGGGCCAACGTCCTCAGTCACTTCAAAAAAGATCCTGCTAATTTACCCATCCGGTGGGAGCAATACCAGGGCGAGTTCCTAGATCGCGTCCAGAACACCAAAATTCTGCTTGATAACGGCATTGAAATTCCCGAAGAGTATCAGGACAGGCTCATCTCACATCAAAGGGCAATTACGCAATCCTTACCGCAGGAGATGAACCCGATCGCCGAGTTACCTAATGCCACTGTTGAACCGTTACCCCTTACCCAGGGTGTCCAAAGTGTCGAACTTCCGGGAACTCCCCAGGCGATCGCCTATGTTCCTATCCCAGAAAACGGCGAAAACTGGCAAGCCTACAAACTCTTTAAACCCAAGCCCGTAGAAGGCGCTCCTATCACCCCGGAACAATGGGAGGCAACCCGAAAAAAACTGGCGGCCCTGACTGGGAAATTTAGTTTCGGGAAGCCTACTCCTAAACCCCTGGATAATTCCCTCGAAAGCCTGAATCAGCAACTACACGATCCAGCACTACGAGAAGCGGCGATCGCCTTTGCTAAAAACTCAGAAATTTTTAAATACTGCCCTGATTCAAACGAGATTATTACCTGCGAGGAATTTTAATCATGGCTGAAATTTTAACCACTCCCAAAGGCACTAAATTCATCCAACCTGAATTAGGCGAGGTTTGCCCCGGTTGCAAATTCTATAATTTTGAATACAAAGCTCACTGGGGAGAAACTGGATACAGCCAGGATAAAAGCAAACCCATTCACACTTGCATCAAGAATAATTGCTACCTGGATAATCTAGCAGGCTGTGAACAATTTGAGGCTAATTCCCCTAGTAAAACTTGCCGAAATTGTGGCAATGGGAAGAATGATTACTACGATAGCTATTGTGAAATTCTTAAGCAACGGGTTAGCTCAGAAAAAGCTTGCCCTGAATTTGTAGAAAAAAACCCGGGCCCATCTTGTCGGGAATGCCACCACTTTGATAGTTCCGTCCCTGAAAATAGCCCTTGGCAATTCTGCCTGTTAGGCGGGAATTATCGCCTAAAGTACCTTGATGGTTGCGATAAATTTAAGCCGATTGTCCCTTATTCCCCTAGTAAAAAACGGAGGCAACACGGCGACGGCTCTGGCAACATTCAACTTCACTACTACAAATCTAAAAAGGGTAAATCTTACGAGCAACATTATTACCATTACGAGATTCGAGAGAATGGTATGAGACAGCGCAAAGGTTCCCGTTACATCCCTAAAAATAAGCTTGACTTAATTCGGGAGATGGAATCAAATAAAAAGCCTGTAACTGCTATCCTGTATGAGCTTGGCTTAACTGTATAGTTGACACTTTACACTGTGTAGTCTATAATCAAAGATAGGTTGCACAGCTTCTATTTCTTAATATTTTGGAGGCTTATCTTATGGAAATCAAAGAGCCAAAATTCAGCACACATCAAGCCATTACATTCAATGTTGAAGGGAAAATTATTTCCTCAAAAGTAGTTTACTCTATCTACGTTATGGAATTAAAACAATGGCAATATGTAACGGAATACAATCAGCTTTTCTTTATCCCTGAAGAAAACGCAGTAGAAACAGGCATCGAAGTAAAAGCTACCTGCTAGAGGGCTACTATGACCATTAACTACCCTACTGACCAGCTAGTCTATTACACCCACGTTTTAGACCCAAGATTAACAGAAGCCGTCAACAACTACTATCACAGCACTAACACTAATGAAGATATTCCTATGCTACGGGATTACCTTAAACACTGGATTAGTTTTCCCCTGCATCAATTTGAAAATGAAGATGATCGCCTAATTTTACTAGGGGAATTAGACCAATGTTTAACCCCCGATGACATTAACCGAATTACCGACAAACTCCTAGACTTTGGCATTGACCCTTTTTAATTATGATTAACTCAAAATTTGGAACCCCCGATCCTTCTTGGGACTACAACGAGCTTTGGGAATCCCTCATCAATGCTCACACCAATCTTGAAGAATTGATCCGCTTTATCACTAACTTGGAGGATTCTACCCCTGAGAATGATAAGGCGATCGCCGAAAAACTGCAGATCATTATCGCCAGTTTAAAGGAGGCCAACCATTTCGACTAATCACGAGCATCAATCCACTAAAGAGGATATTAGGCATGAATAACTACACCCTTAAAGACATCAAACGCCTGGCTTTTGCAAAGCATGGCGAAAGATGGGCCTTGCACTTAGCCGCGCTCATTGGCGGAAATTTAAATCATAAAAAAACCTGGTGGGATGTGCTTCACCATGAAGAAATTACCGACCAGAAAAAAGCCGATCACCAAGCATGGTGCGAATCATTAAAAAAATTTCCTGATATGACAGAAAAATTCATGTATAACGCTTTTAACGAGGAAGGAGACTTGATCGGGCATCTCCCTCGCTCTGCTCCACCAAAAATTGGGGAGGAAGTATTTAAGCAAAAATGGCGTATTATCCGTTGCAATGGCACAAATGTTACTTGCCGCAAAATTTAAGGCACTCCGAAAAATTGCAGATCATTATCAACAGTTTCCTGTGAGGCCAACCATGACAATGCAACTATTACCCCCATCGGCTGATAAATGCCAATACTGCGCGGTTAAGCACAACCCAGAACAACCCCATAACGCCCAATCCTTCTACTACGCCTTTTGGTTCAACGCCACCTATAACCGATCGCCAACATGGAATGATGCTATGGCTCACTGCTCAGAGGAGGTGAAGAAGGAATGGCTTGCCTACTTAACGAAGTTAGGGATTGACCCCAATAGCACCAATCTAACGGGAGAAATCAAAAGCCAATCCGATGTAACCCATCTTTTAGCCGATTAAAACGCCCCACTCCCACAATGAAACTTTTACTACTTGACCTTGACGGAACTATCAGAGAACCCAAAAGCGGGGCCAAATTCATTAACGATCCGCTTGACCAAAAGCCCATTGATAAAGCCTTTGATATGTGTTCCTACTATCAGGAAAAAGGCTGGCTCCTAATTGGTGTAAGCAATCAGGGAGGTGTTGCGGCTGGCCATAAATCCCTAGAGTCTGCGATCGCTGAATCACGGGAAACCTTAGAGATGTTCCCCCAACTATCCCTAAT
>JACCDQ010882486.1_pt1 | contig 19578 bp, 26 predicted proteins | sample 7446031 | NCBI WGS metagenome assembly JACCDQ01 (sample SAMN15323442, study PRJNA562643) | freshwater metagenome | isolation source: river surface water | place: USA:Blue River Watershed | collected 2017-08-17
CCGATCAAGACGATCTGCACTTGATGCTGGACAGCTACCGACAAGTGAACCGAAAGCAGCGCGACACCTTGGATAAGTTGGTCAAAGCGGTGCAGGTACTCCACGCCGCCAAGGGCCGCTATCACACGCAACTTGCCATTTGTGAACTGTTCGAGTTGTGCGGCTTGCCCGCAGAAAGGCCGAAGAAATGACGCACCCTAGAGTAAGCGCCAAAGGACTGGCCATGGGGAAAAGCGCAACCAGAATGGCCGCGCTCGGTCTCAAACGGCTGCAAATCCTTGGACTAGACGGCGTGAGTGCGCCGATGTTGCGCGACGAGATGTGCAAGACGTGCGCGTGCCAACCCGGTGTCGTTCCGAACGGGTGCCTGCAAACTCAACTGGACTTCCTCAAGGCCGCCCACGAGGGGCTTCCGTTTCGCTGCCACGCGCCGAATGACGGTCGCATGTGCGCGGGCTGGGTGCGAGTGCGCGCAGAGCTTGTGGCGAACCCTCTGCCTGCCGGCATGGTGGATTTGCTGAACAAGTGGGAATACAGCCCGCCGGATTCAACGAATTGAAGGACCAAAAATGACCAAAACCTGCAAATGGACACACATCCCAGGCTGCACTTCCTACCGCAAAGAGTGTGGCGGCCTGGTCATTCTGCTACTGGGCAAGTTCACAGGGTTGACTTGCGTGTGCGGGAGGGTGGTGGAATGACCGACGAACTCAGAATCCAAGCCCTACAAGCCGCACTTGACCAAGCAAACCTGATGTTGATTGAGCAGCGCGAGGTGATGGGGGTGGCGTTGGAGGCTTTGAAGTACCACACGGAGCAGACGCGGCCAATCCACGAAACCAACGAAGCCATCACCGCACTGCGCGAAGTGCTGGGGAGTGAGAAATGAAATGCAACCGCTGCGGGAAAGAAAACCCCGCCGAGATTCACACATGCACGGCACCACTGGCGATTGCGCTGGCTGAAAGATTGGACGTACCACCCGGTGCCCCACTGTTTGTAGATGCTGCCGCCGAACTCCGCAGGCTTCATGCTGAAAACGAGGCGCTGCGTGCGGCGCTAGATTTAATAGCCAATACTGGCCCAGATGCACGACAGTGCTGCGACATTGCCCGAGCCGCCCTCGCACGAGCAGGAGAAAAGACATGAACCAGATCGAAAACATCATGGCGCTGGCTGATACGTACAGGGCGACTGCATTTGTGTATGGTCGTTTTGAAGACACGTCAGCCTCCGCGCCGCCATCGAGCAGGCGCTTGCAGCCCAAGCAGGAGCAGTACACCTATGCAAGCACGCAAGCAACGATGTGCGCCTGTTGCGGAAAACACAAGCACACCCCACTGAGAATTGACGCAATGGGCGGCTACGTTTGCCTGACTTGCATCGACCAAAAGCTGGGATCGTTGCTTGGAGAGTTTGGCTACCAGCCCACACCCCAGCCGCAGCCCGAGCAGGAGCCGGTGGAGTTCAAGCACGTCTGCAATCTCTGGATTGACCCTGTGTCGCGTTATTACATCATAGATAGATGCGACCACCCACCGAGCGAGTGCATCCCGGCTTACATAAAAACCGCACCCAAGCCGCAGCCCGAGAAGCGCCCACAAAACTGCGGCACTGGGTTCTGTTCGTGTATTGAGTGCCCGTATTCCGACCATTTTCCTGACGCCGGGAAAATGATCGAACCCTTCGGCTACTTCCGCTCAACGCTGGACGGCTGGGAGGACTGCGCAGAGACAGATGAAGGCGCGAGGCCGCTTTATGAAGCACCCCAGCCAGATCGCTTTGCCGACGCTGGCAAACCGATCGAGCCCTTCGGCTACTTCCGATCCACGCTGGACGGCTGGGAGGACTGCGCAGAAACCGATGACGGCGCGAAGCCGCTTTACGAAGCGCCCAGGCCGCAGCACGAACAGGATAACGACTTGCTGACGATTGCCTACATGGCTGGTTTTGATGCTGGCAAAGAGGCGGCACCCCAGCCGCTGCGCGAACCCAACTGGTACTGCCTCAACGCGATCGGGGAAGCCACGCTGTGCGCAAACGAACAGGACGCACAACAAACCGCCAAGGACTGTGAAATGTTTTTCCCGAACCAGGCTCCGTTTCGCGCTGCGCAACTGGTAGAGGCCGACCGCAAGCGAAACGAAGCTGTGGCCGAATTCGCGGGCAAGGGCGTAAAAGGCCGCCAAGACATACAACCAGGAGCAACACAATGATCGGCACTCAACCCACCGGCGCCGTGGCAGGCGTCGTAATCAGCGCCGTTGCGCACCGTGGACTCGAAGTAACAGTGGACGGAAAGCCCGCACGGCTGGCCATCATCACCGACGATGGGCGCGTAGTCGCCGACGGTGCAGCGGTGGCCCGCGAGGCTGAGGCCGTTGCCCTCAACTGCTACCGCAACATGCTCAAAGGCCAGGGGCACTTGCGCGTGCATGGGGAAGTGCCCTGAGTGAGCTTATTGCACAAAGCCCGCCTTGAGCGGGTTTTTTTTCTACAAATAAAGTTTATATAGCGTATCGTTCGGGCACCCTAACGATACCATCCCTATACGCGGGATATAGTCTGTCTGTTGATTCATGTGGAGCGAAATAAATGACGGGACTGGTCTACAGTTACATGCGTTTTTCGGACCCGCGACAGGCCAGCGGACACAGCAGCGAACGCCAAAAGGCCTACGCAGCGCAGTGGGCCGCCGAACACGGGCTGCAGCTTGACGAATCACTGAGCCTACGCGATGAAGGGTTGAGCGCCTACCACCAACGGCACGTCAAATCGGGCGCGCTGGGCGTGTTCCTTGGGGCGGTGGAGCAGGGACGCATCCCGCCGGGGTCAGTGCTGGTGGTGGAAGGGCTGGACCGTCTATCGCGGGCCGAGCCAATCCAGGCCCAGGCGCAACTGGCCCAGATTGTAAATGCCGGCATCACAGTTGTCACGGCCAGCGACGGCAAAGCCTACAGCCGCTCCGCCCTCAAGGCCAACCCCATGGACCTCGTCTACAGCCTGCTGGTGATGATCCGAGCCCACGAGGAAAGCGACACCAAAAGCAAACGCGTCACCGCCAGCATCCGCAAACTGTGCGAAGGCTGGCTGGCCGGCACATACCGGGGGCTCATCCGCAACGGCAAAGACCCCGTGTGGCTGGAGCACGACGGCGCAACCTGGCAACCAATTCCCGAGCGCATGGCAGCCGTGCGCGAGGCACTCAATCTTTACCAGCTCGGCCACGGCGCCACCCGCATCATCGAACGCCTGGCAGAGCAAGGCCTAAGCCTGACTGGAGGCGGGCCTCAAACACTGCAGGTCTACCGACTCATCAAACAGCGGGCCCTGATAGGTGAAAAAGAACTCACCCTCAACGGCGAAGAATACAGACTGCCCGGCTACTACCCCGCCCTGCTAACTCCCGTGCAATGGGACCGCCTTCAAACCGTCGCCGGTGGCCGAGGCCGGCGCAAAGCCTTTGGGCCGGTGCCTCACATGCTCACAGGCATGGGCATCACCGTGTGTGGTTACTGCGGGCGCGCCATGGTGGGCCAAAACAACGGTCAACGCCCACGGTTGGCAGACGGCCGCATGCGCGACTGCCACCGACGCCTACACTGCACCAGCAACAGCCATGGTGGCTGCGAAGTGCCCGGTTCTGCGAGCGTCGCACCATTCGAACGCGCTTTAATGACCTACTGCAGCGACGTTCTCAACCTCCAAGCACTCTACGGCAACGACCGTGCCGCCCTGCCACGCGCCCAGCTGGCCAAGCTGCGTGCCGAGTTGGCCGACATCGATGTCAAACTCGAAAAACTCACCGATGCCATGCTGGCCACCACAGGTGAAGGCGTACCACTGACCTTTGCCCGCCGTGCCCGCGAGCTTGAAGATCAGCAACAACACGTCACAGCTGCAATACGCGCCACCGAACGCGAACTTGCGGCCACCGTGCGCAACGATACCGATGGCGTTGACGAAGTATGGCGCGGCCTCGTCAACGGCGTGGAAACACAAGACGCCGACGCCCGTCTACAAGCCCGGCAACTGGTGGCCGACACCTTTGAGCGCATCGTCATCTACCACCGGGGCATGCGGCCCGCAGAAACACCCCAGGGCGAAATGGACATGATGCTGCTCGCCAAAGGCGGCGTGGCCCGGCTCCTGCGCATCAAAGGCGCGGGCGAACTGGTAACAGCTGAAACCGTGGGGTGAGGCGGCTAAAACGAGCCAAAGGCGCTTTGGCAACGTCCAAAAGCTGACATTTAGTGCTCAAAGTACGCAGTGACACGCGCGACCTCCCAAGAAAAACCGTGAACTCATGAAAGCCCGGGCTGGTGCATTGGCGCGGCAAACTGCACAGTTTCCAAAAAATACACCAACTTTTTGCACAAAACATCACCCAACTGCAAAGGTGCGGGTTATCCTCCGGCCTATAAGACAGCACAAACACTACCAGTAGTGCATTCAATCCAGAAGCACACCACCGGTAGTGTGGATGCCGTCCAGAAAGGCGACTGGCTATCAAACGCAGAAGATGATTCGAGCCGGGCAATTGTGGCTGCCATGCCCGGTCGGAAAAAAGAAAACCCCTGTAGTGTCTCATCCGCCAAGACGCGCACTACAAGGGCTCACGGCAGCCAAACGAATCTGGTGCTCCTACCGAAACCGACCCTCACAAGCCGGTTTGGCAAGGTTCGCACAGCGGCACTACCGCACAGCCACACGCCCCTCTGGGGTTGATTCTACGCGCCCTCCTGCCAAAAGGCAGGAGCGCGTTAACCCTATATTGCGAGTCAATCATGCAAGCAAAACGAGCTCGAAGCGCCGAAACTGGGCAGTACATTCCGCTCACCAAAGCAGTCGCCAACCCCAAAACTTCGGTAATTGAAACGGTCAAACGCCCGTCAAAGCCACCGGCCACCAAACCCAAAGCTCGCTAACCAGCGGCACCTGGCCCGCGCCCTTTCTGCGGGTCAGGTTCATACAGCCAACCAAATCCAGACCACTGTATTTTTAAACAGTATCATGCGCCCATCCAACAACTGGACACCCGCATGAGACCTGAACACTTCTACTACTTCCGCTACCCCATGCCTGGCAAGAAAAAGCCAGTCAAATCCACCTATCGCATGACCCTGCAAGATGCGGCCCAACGCCTGCCGCCAGGTTACGAACCCATCTTGGAAAGCCTACAGGTCATCCAGGTCCCGGAAACCATAGAAGAACAATTCCAACTCACGCTGGGGCACCTGCAAGGGCGCTAGGGTCACCGTGCCACCCCCCGCACCTTCTCAAACGTCCTGAAACTCCCCAGCCCCAACAGCCCACCCAACACCACCAGCAGCATCTCCACATCCAGCGTGGGCGGGTGCGGCATGGCGGCGGGCAGCCAACCCAGCGCCTGGGCCAACGCCCACGCCCACACCAGCAACGGGTACAGCAAAAACTGAAACGCCAGCCCTGCCACGCACACCCAGATGGCAGCCGGCCTGCCCCCGGCCACAAACACGCTGGCATGTTGCGCTTGCACCTTGTTCACCTCAATCTGCGCCAATTCGGGGGCCTGGTCAATTCGCTTTTCCTCCAGGCCCAGACGGCGGTGTTCCAGCTCGGCGTCCAGCCGCTCCTTGTCGCTCGTGAACAATTCGTCCGCCACCTGGCCCACGGCATTCACAATGCCGCCCAACATCATCGGGTTCATACAGCCTCGTCCAACGTTCGGTTGATCCAGCCCAGCAAAAACTTCTGCTGAGTGCGGTCGCGCTTCACAATGTCCCGGTAGCGCGCCACCCGGGCCAGGGCGTACAGCGCCAAAAACAAACGCGGCTCCATCGCGTTGATCGCATCCAGCGTTTTGGGGCCCATGGCGCCATCGGGCGTGGTGCCCACCACCAGCTGGGCCAGCTTCACGGCGGTGCCCAGCCCGGCGTTGGTGGCGAAGCTGTACAGCGTGCCCGCCACCGCCTGGTCACGCACATCGTTGCCACGCAGCGGGTGCCACCAACCGTCCAGGTAAAACTGTCGCACCAGCCCCGACGGCGGGGTCTCGCCCCGATCCACCCAGGCCCAGCCTGGCCACTGCGGGTTTTTGTTGCGGGCAATGCCCGCATAGGTCAAGCCGCCCGTGTCGCCCTCGACCTGGTGCAGCGTGTAGCCGCCCTCCGCCAAAATGGCGCGCTCGAATGCGGGCAAAAAATCAGCCATACAGCCTCCCCACAATAGCCAAAAATGCAAGCGGTTTACAGCGCCGGCGTGAATATTCCATCAGCATCGCGTGAATATGCCAGTGTTAATCCAGTCGACAAATGAGTAACCGTCAACGAACTGGTCAAGCCCAAATAATCCCAAATCCCTGAAGTCATTCCAGTAGATACTGCTCTACCATCGCCGACCGTTCTGGCCCAGCCACCATCGCAAGGAACGTCATAAGCCCGTGCGTCAGTCACCACGTGGGAAAAAACGCCACTCGTAAAATAAATACTCTCACCCTGTATTGCCTGATCCCCCACAACAGGGTATGGCGTTGTGTACAGCACATCTCCTGTTTTCAGTGTGCAGGAAAAATCAGGGTCGCTCCACCCGTTGAAAATATACAACTCTTGCAACGACACGTGCATACCCACCACCGTTGGGCTGCCGTTGCAATCCGGGTTACTAGAAAGTGTTGTAACACCCACGCCCACGGCCCCAAAGGGGACGCCGCTTGTCGTTCCGTTTGCAGAAAGACCACCGCCAATTCCCTCAAAATCCTCAATCAAGAGGTCGAATGAGATGAACTGCGGAAAACCAACCGCCAGGGCCTGCACCGTCAAACTGGCCTGCACATCCAAATCGGTGCGGCACTGACTGCTCACCCCGTCACTCCAGCCCCGCCACACCCAATAGGTAAATGCCGTCGGTGGACGCGGCGCAGCGCACACCGTCGTGCCGTCTTCGCCTTTGTAGACCTCTTGAACAGCGTCGCCAGACACCACCCAGGCGCCCGACGTGTCCCCATACAACAACTCAAATTTCTCGCAAGCCTTCGGCCACTGCGCAAAGCCAATCACCCGTGGCGCGTCCCAGTTCTGCCCCAAAAACTGCACCACCACCCGGTCGCCCGGCTCAAACACCGCGGCATTGCACGTCATGTACACCACCGGCACATCCGTCAACACCCCGCTCTGGTTCACGGGCAGGTTCTGTGCACTGCTCACCGCCGCATCCAGCTCCACCGTGGCGGTGTCCGCCTCCACATCCACAGCCGTCAGCGTGCCTTTGCGGTACGTCGGGTAAAACTTCTGCCAGCCCGGCAAAATCGCCGCATTAAAAAACACCTGCTCCGGGCTCATCAACTCCCGCGCGGCCAATGCGCCATCCGCAGGCCCAGGCGCAGCGCAACCCGGCACCAGCAGCACCGATTGCGGCTCGCCCGGCACCTCCACCGTGCCCACATCGGCACCCACCGCAGCAGCCTCTGTCAAATCCACACACCACACCCCGGCCAGTGTCGCCTCCACCTGGGCCGCCATCAAGGCATTCAGCTCCAACTGCAGGCCAGCTTGGCGGGCCAGCGACTCTTCAAGCGCCATGCGCAGCGGGGCCAAACGCCCCTCGGCCCGCACCACCGCCTCAACCGCCTCCTGCGCCGTCTTTGCCAACGCCTGGTGGTCCTGCGCAGGGTTGGCCTGCTGCGCCGCAGCCCAAACATTGATTGCCGCATCCGCCGCAGCCTGCGCGTCCACCTTCTCCTGCTCCGCTGCTGCGTACGCCGCCTGCGCCTGCGCAATCACCGGGTTCAGCGCTGCAATAGCCGCCGTCAATCGGGCCGCCCGCGCATCACGCTCGGCCTTGCCATAGTCCACCGTCACCGTGTAAAGCCCGTCCGCGCCGCCACTGGCAATCTTGGCCCGCCCCATGTCAGCTCCCCACGTCCATGTACGCGTCCTCGCCCGGCACGTAGTAATTGATGTAGGCCACATCAAACAACGCGCCGTCCAATTCCGCCCGCTGGCCCGGCCTCAACAACCAATCCACCGCACAACGCACCCGCACCTTGCCCGCACCACTCGAAACCGATCGCACCCCCTGCAACACCCGGTCAGTTGCCGCCACCGGCGCCTCCGCCAGCGCAAAGGCCTGCGCATACCCACTCAAGGTGGCCGTGTAATTCGTCGGGCCCCGGTCAAACTGCAACTGCGCCAACGGGGCCCGGGCCATTTCAATCGACACCACAGGCCCGCCCGGCACCTGCGCCGTGCGCGAAATCACAAATTCTGTCGCTGCCTGCAGCGCACTCACCCAGTTCAAACAGGCTGGCACCACGCACTGCACATAACAGCTCGCACCCGTCTGCAACGTCGCCTGCCAACTCGAAATCGGCACCCGCACCACACCGCCCGGCGTCTCCAAATCCATCACATACCGAGTCACCAAATCGCCAATCGCAGGCGTGAAATCATGGAAAGCCAGCGCCATCGGCCCGCCCAGCGGGGAAGATGCCGAGACCACCGCCCGCGCTGGCACCTGTCCCAACACAGACGGCCCGCGAAGCGGCGAATCCGCCGCCAACAAACCTTGAACCACCGCCGCCACCACAGGCGGCACAAACGATGCGCCGGCCTCATTAAAATTAGGGCGAACATACACATCCTCGTCCGCCCAGGAAGCGCCGGCCTCATTAAACGCAGGGCGTGTGTAACTCATCCGGGCAGCACCCGATGAATCAAATCGTTGTGCAAGTCGCCCGCAGCGTCATCCAGGTACACCACCTGTTTTTCGCCCGCTGTCAGCAGGCTAAATTCAAACGTTCCGCTGGCGCTCGCCTGCTGCTCTGCCAAAAATTTCCCGGTGGTGCGGTCATACGCGCGCACGGCGCGCGAAGCTGCCAGCCCAGTGTCATCCAAAATGACATTCGGCGCCGCTACCGCTGAGATGGTTTTACTCTGCCAACCGTCGGTAAACAAAACGCCTTTACCAGCCGAGCCAGGCGAAACAGAGAACGCCGACAACTTGCTCCAGTCCGCAGTGTTGTACACGTTGATGTATGGACTGCTGGAATACGTGGCCGCCAGCAGACCGCCGTCGTGCGACCACGACAACGACACACACGTGGTGGGTGGGTTGCCGCCCGTCAACGTGATCTTGCTCCAGTCCGAGGTGTTGTAAACCGTCAGATATGGACTTGACGCATGACCAACGGCCAGCTTAGTGCCGTCAGGGCTGAAGCGGCACGCATAATCAGCCGGACCAGCAAGATCGCCGCCAGTAATCGTGATCTTGCTCCAGTCCGAGGTGTTGTAAACCGTCAGATATGGAGCTACGGATGAAGCGATTGCCAGCTTGGTGCCATCCGGACTGAAGTGTGGCTGATACGATGGTCCATTCGGGGCGCCGCCGGTGATGGTGACTTTAGTCCAATCAGCGGTGTTATAGACAACCAAATATGGGGACCCAACCGACCCAACCGCCATCTTGGTTCCGTCTGGACTAAACGCAATGCCCAACGTACTGTTGGTCGGCAGCCCGGAAGGCGTAAATCGGGTCCAGTCCGCAGTGTTGTAAATGTAAAGATATGGCGAGCCTGAAAACCCGACTGCCAACTGGGTTCCGTCTGGGCGAAACGCGACAGCGTTGGTATTCCCGGCCGGCTTACCAGAAATCACCTGAACGTCCGCGCCCGTCTGCAGGTTGACCACGTTGAGAAAGGGTGTCGCGGACATCCCATAAGCCATCAACTGGCCGTTTGGCGATATTTCGGGCCGCTGCCACTGCGCCGGGACAAACGAAGTGTGAAACGTCAAGTAATCATCAGTCAGCGTCCATGTGTCCGTTTTATAGATCCTGTAAAAGGGGTAGGCGCTCACCCCCATGACCAGCAATCGACTACCCATACCACCCCCTTCTTAGCCAACCGTGGCCGACAAAACCTCAACCGGCCCACCGGCCACCACCGTCAGCGTGTTCAGCACCAACTTGTTCGCAACGGGCGTGCTGCCTGTTTGAGTAGGCAACGCCAGATGCACATCCCCGTCGCTGTCACACAACTCCCCATACGCCGCCGTGCCGCTGGCGTCCGCGCTCTCATCGCGCCCCGCAATCGAAAGCGTCAGCTGCCCGGTCGTGCCGTTCACCGTGCCGCACGGGTCACTCAACGGAATCTGTGCCAACAGCACATCTGCCGCATCCCGAATCCGAATAAAACCCGCCCCAGCACCCGAATCAACCAAGTCCCGAAAGCTCGTGTGCGCGGCCACTAGGGCCGCTGCTGAATAAGTCGCACCAGAAGGTACAGGCATTTTTTACACTCCAAAACAGCCAGCCTCAAGCCAGCCTTTCAACCACCAACAGCGAAATCGCAGCCTCAGCCCCCGGCGTCAACCGCTCCACCGCCACCAAAAACACACCTTGCGGCGTCACCAGCCGCACGCGCGCATACAACTCCACCAGGCGCGCCACCGCCTGCAGCTGCTCAGCGCCCGTAGGCACCCAGCGCAACTCAATCGACCGGTCCGCCTCGCTGAATCCAGCGTCGTTAAACACCGCGCCACCGTCCAGCGTGGCCACCCGGTTCATGCGCCGCCGCGTTTCGCCCAGCGTCTGCCCGCTCAGGCAATCCAGCTCCACAAACCCCTGCAAATCAAACGTCAAAGTCGAAAGCACTGCCCGCATCTCAAACCCCCAAAAGCATCTTCAGGCCGTCGCTGTTCACCCGCACCTGAATCGCCTTCAAAATCTCCCACATAAAAGCCTCCAGGTGCGGCTTCAGCCCAGCGCCATCAATCTTGATAAGTCCGCCGCCACTGTTCAGCGCTTGGGTCTGTGCCTGCATCTGCGCAATCTGCGCGTTAATCAAGCGGCTTTGCAGCGCAAACTCCTGAGCCCTAAACTGCGTTTCAGACTCGATCTGATCCTGCAACGCCCATTGGTCAGCAAAGCTCAAATTGGAGTTGCCCAACAACTTGAACAAATCCCCAATCAAACTGCCGGTGCTCTGAATGCCGGTGTTGATCGAATCGAATGCCGCCACCGCAATCTGCGCATTCGCCTGCACATTGGCAATGTCCAGGTTCACCTTTGCTTCAATGAACTTGATTCGCTCATTGCTCGCCAGCTTCTCCATCTCCAAGGCAAACTTGCTGGCACTTTCCTCCGCCTTGCGCGCCTCCTCCGCTTGTCGCTTCAGGGCCTCGGCGTTTTTGTTGCCCTCTTCCGTGGTGCGGATCATTCCTTCCCACAAGCCCGCCTGTTTGCCGTCCAAAGCCTGCACAGCCGCCGTGTACTGGTCAGCGCCAATCACACCGCTTTGGTACGCCTTCGCTATACCCTCAACAATCGGCCCAAAATCGTCGCCCTGTTTCAGCTTGTCCAGCGTCACCAGCAGGCCGCTCAAAAACTGGTCACCCGAAACGCCGGGCGCGGTCGAAAGCGTCTTAAACGCTTTCAACACCTCATCCAGCGGATCCTTGAACTGCTTAGGGTCAATGCCAAGCGCCTTCAAAGCGCCATCCACCTCTTTGGCTGCCTTCTGCAAGTCCGCAGTCTTGTCTGCTGCGGCCTTCATGCCGGTTTCAATCGCTGCCGTGGTCTGTTCTGCCGTGTACTTCAGGTCTGCCGCCTTGGCATCCGCACCCAGCAACGCATCACGCACGCCTTGTGTTTTCTGGGCGCCTCGCTCCATCGCATTCGCAATGGCGTCCCCCAGGCCAGAAAAGTCGCCGGTTGCAATCGCCCCGGCCACCGCTCCCGCAATCGTGCCCAGCGTTTCAAACGCCGCCACAGCACCCACCACAGCCGCCGTGGCCAGCTCCACCCCTTTGGTCAGCACATCCATCGCGCCCGAGTCACCCAGCTCGATGTAAGCCTCACTCAGCGAGTTTTTCAGGCGGTTCCACGCGGCCGCGTAGCCTTCCACATACGTGGTGTCGCCAAACGTATCGCGCAGTGCAAGGGCAAACTTCGGTAAAAAATCTTCTGCCGCCAAGTTGCCGCTCGAAACCAGGTCATCCAACTCTTGGGTGGTCACCCCCATGGCATCGGCTGCAATCTGAAACGCGCCAGGCAAGCGCTCGCCCAGCTGGCCGCGCAACTCCTCCATCGACACCGTGCCCTTGCTCACAATCTGGCTGATCGCCAGCAAAGCGCCCTGCGTGTCCGCCGAACTCTTGCCCAGCGAGCCCATGGCGGTCGCCACCGCCTCAAAAATGTCACGGGTCGCCTGCCCCTCCAAGCTCGTGCCTTTGGTGGCCGCAGACAGCTGCACGTAGGCATCTGCCGTCGTGAAAAGCTCTGTGCCCAGCAGCGCAGACACCTTCTTCACATACTCAAACTCGGCTGCCGCAGCTTCACTCGACCCCTTGAGCAAGGTCATCGCGCGTTCAAACTTTTCAGCCTCCACGTTGGCGTCAATAAACTCCTTGACCACCACTGCGGCGGCCAATGCCTTCATGGCGTCAACCGCAGAATTGATGGCTCCGCCCGAGTCTCCCAACTTGTCCACGCTGTTGGTCAGGCCGTCAACGCCCTTGGCCGAAGCGCCAGCCTCAGTCCCCAAGCCCTTGAGCCCACTCTCAACGCCGCTCAGCGCCGTGCCGGTGTTGTTCACCGCGCTAAAAACAATCGCAACCGTTTTGCTCAAGTCGGCCATGGTTTACTTCAATCCTTCTGCTCGCTCAGCCTTGACCGTGTAGTAAGCGTTCCAAAGCGCCAACTCCTCAATCGTCATAAAGCCCTGCGGAATCACATCCGGGCAGTGCTCATACAGGTAGCCGCCCCGCAACTCCAGCAGCTGCATGCGCTGCATCAAGCCAGCTTCTTGCGCGAGGCGGCTGCGGGCTTTCCCACTTCGCAACCCTGCCCTGTCAGCACCGTGATCGCATTGGTCAGCTGCATAAACTCAATCGGGAAGCCCTCAGCCAGCTTCACCGCCTGCGGCAGCGACAACTTAGGCTCCACCGAACCAGCCACCAACAACTCCAGGCGCTTGGCAATCTCCCCGGGCGTGTCGCCCGCCAGCCCCAACGCCCTGCGAATCACTTGCACCTGCTCCTTCTGGGTGGCCAGCGCAGTCACCACCGTCTCCACGGCGTTTTGGCGCTTGCTGGCCTCCATCGCGGTGTGCAACTCAGTAGCCCCCACGCCACGCACCACAAACACAGGCTCGGCCCCCTCTTCAAAAAACGGGGCCAAAGCGGGCACCAACACCCGCTCCGTGCGCGGCTCCAGCTTGGCCCGCTCAAACCGGTCCAAGTTGAAACCGGTCATCAAGCCACCTCAACCGCAGCCGACTCAGCGCTGATCGTGCACGCCGCCTGAATCTGGTCCCCAGCCGGGAAAGTGCGAGAAATGCCCAACTTGCCCTGGCACAGCAGGTACGGCGTCTTGTAGCGGTCCGGGTAAAACCGGAACCACAACTTCTCATTCTTCAGCTGCACCAAAGCATCGCCCACGCCGCTGTCCAGGTAGGCGGTAAACCCGCCCTGCCCCAAGCTCGAAGAAGTGGAACCAATCGTGGTGCCATACACCTGGGTCGAACTCACGCTGTGCGACGTTTCAGGCGCCGTAAAGTCCGACGCCAAAGCCACCTCGCCAAAGAGTGGCGAAGCGTAAGAAGCAAACACCCCCTTGGGCAAATCACCCGTGTGAATCGCAGGCAAAGCCGCCAAAAACTCCACAGCGCCCTGGTCATAGGCCACATTGAACATCGGGAAGTCTGCGCGCTCAACATGCAGCCCCACCACCGCAAAAATCTCAGCAGCCGTCACCAGCGCAGCTGCCGAACCGGTCAAGCGCACCTGCGCAATCTCAATGCTGCCCACAGGAATCAAGGCCGGACCGCCAGCGGCGCCGCGCGTTTCGCTAAACGCCGTGGTCGCGCCATCGGTGCCCGCCACCACAGCCAAAGCACCAGAACCGTTCACCGTGATCGACAACACCTTGGCCACATTCGTGGCAGGTCGGGTCACCGCCAAAGCAGCGTTGGCACCCACGGCAGTCACCACCCCGGCCAAATTGCAAGTCAAGGCGGCCACAGCCACCTGGTTGTTGGCCGTTCCGGGCGTCACAGCCCCGCCTGTCAACAGGCCGTTGGGGCGCACCACAGGTGCATACCCCGACTTGCCCGACCACAGCGTTGCAGCCGACTCAAAAACCGTTCGGTCGCCCGAATCTGTCAACGCAGACATGGCCACCGCATTCTGGCCAGCCTCATATTCCAACTTCGCATTTTCTGCAGTAGCCATCACCCGCTCCTAAAAAAACTCAAACCAAAATCGTCAAATTGCCGCGCTTGTGCTGATAAGTCACCACAAACGAAGCCTCAGCCCAAACCAGCTTTCCCACCTCGGTCGAAATGCCGCCCCCGGCGTACTCCACCGAAACGGCCAGCCCGCCAAGCGTCGAATCCACCAATGCAGCCGCCACCAAAGCCGCCAACATCGCATGCGCCTGCGCACGCATCGCGGCCCGAGAGGTAGACGTTGCAGCCTCCGCACGCGCCACCGAAACCGGCATCTGCAACCGTGTCACCCCGTAGCCACCGGCCACCGCCGAATCGGCTGCGTCCTGCACAATCGTCACGGGCAGGTCTCGTGCGTCCTCCGGCGAAGGCAGCCCATACTCGCCACCAACCGCCAACGTCAGCGCATCCAAAACCCGTTCACGCACCGCCAGCGTCATGGCAACAACCCCTCGTCAGGCGGCAGATTCTTGAGCATCAAGTAGCGCACAGCGTCCAGCACCTGGCGGCTGTACTCGTCGGCCACCTCCGGCAAAATCTGGTCTTTCACACCGTTAAACACCTGCGACAGCGACGGCCCACTGAAAACCTTGATCTTTTTGGAACCGGTCATGCGCGCGGCAATCGCCAGGTTCTTGCCCCCGTTGATCACCATGTAAAAAGGTTTGTTGCCCCGCGTTTCCGAATCACCCGTCACCACCTTGGCCGCTCCCGAGGGTTTCACCCGCACCCGTATTCCGCCTTTCGGCACCACAGGAGGCCGAATCCACCCAGCCTTTTCGCCCGCAATCAAAGGGTCGGTGCTGAATCGGCTCAGCAGCAAACCTCTGCTGGGCGTTTCCACAGATGCGGTCAGCCTGGCACGGCTCGCCTTTTTTACAGTCAGGCGCTCATTCACATAGCTCGCCTGCAAACGCACCTGCTCCCGTATCGTCCGGCTCGCCAGCGTGCGGGTCCGGCTGGTCGCCTTGTTCATCGCAATGCGCAACGCCTCGGTGGCACTGCCGCCCACGTGCTCCAGCAACCCCAAAGCATCGGCCAGCTGGTCCTGATCCAGCGCCACATCAAATCCAAGCCGGGCGCTCATGCCGCAAACACCCGGTGCTCCAGCTCATCGCTGGCCTGCAAACTCTCAACCGTCAGCACCTCCGCGCCCTCAGTCAGCGTAAAACGCTCACCCCGGCGTGGCGCGCCAGCCACCTGCGAACGCCGCACCGCCACCACGGCCGTGCGCACATTCACCTGCGCCACATCGCCAAAACGGCTCAAATCCCGCTCCACCAGCACCGTGCACGGCGTCTGCACCGCGTCCCGGTCCTGGTACACAGCCGCCACCCCGGCCTGGGCGTAAACCCGGTCCGTGGCGCGGCTCAAAGCGTTTTTAAACACCGTCATGGCTGTGGCTCAGCTCAGGTGCCTTCGGCCACAAACTGGCCCAGCTTCACCAGCACGGTCGCGCTCGGGTTGGCGGCGGCACTCACCGCTACGCCCACGCACTCTTGGCCAGCCGTGGTCTTGTTCACCACCTGGTTGGTGGCATCCCAATACAGGCGGTCGCCCACAGCAATCGCCAAAGCGCTCGTCTTGGCCAGCTCAAACACGCCCTCGGTTGCAAAAGCGCTGGGCACCCCGCTGGTGGCGTCGGTCAGCGCCACGCCAAACAGCGCGGTGCCAAACAAGTAACCCACACCGGTGGCCACGTTGGCGCCGGGGGCCAAGTTCAGCGTGCAGCCTTCTTGTACAAAATTGTTAGCCATTTTCAAAATCCTTTCAGGTCAAAAACCGGGGCAGCCAGGCCGCTCCGCCATTCATCAGGCACCGGCGTTGGTCACAGCGCCACGGTAGTCCACAGCGGCCACACCGTAGTCCAGGCGCACCTTGTAGCGGGCACCGTCCACGTCAAAACCGTCTTGCACTTCCAGGTAGGGGTCTTGGTTGCCGTCCAGGAATGCCACCTCCAGCACTGCGGCCTCCACGGGGTCCACAAAGCTGTAACGGCGGGTGCCGCTCAGGCGCGGGGTGTCCACAATGTCGCGGTACAGGCCGTTGACCACGTTGGGCTTTTGCAGCTTGTTGGCGGTGTCGGGGTCGTACCGGGCCTCGTTGATGCTGCGGGCCGTGCCACCCAAACCAATCGGCACCAGCAGCACAGCTGGGCGCAGGTCCAGGTAATCGTTGCCGCTCACGTCGCGCTGGCTGGCCATCAAAACGCGGTCAGCATCCACCGAAGCCATGGCCAAAGCAGCCCCGGCACCAATGTTGCCGTGGTCAGCGTGGAACAGCGTCTTGCCATCGGCCATCACGGGGCCCAAGCCACCGTTCAAAGCCAGCAAGGCGTACACGTCAACCTCCACCGTGCGGGCAGCAGCGCGGCCCAGCATGGCGCTCAGGCCCACAAAAGCGCCCAAGTCGTCATTGATGACGGCCTGGCGGCTCAGGTTGATGATGTTGCCCTTGGTGCTGGCCTGGATGGATGCCTTCTCGCCATCAGGGATGGACTTGTTCACAAACTCGCCCAGCTCGTTCACGGCGTCCAGCGAGCCAAAGCTGCCGGTGCGGTAGCGGTTGTGCGCGCGGAAGTCGCTCACGCTGCCCGTGGCGCAAAAGCGGTTCCAGGTCAAAGCAGCCTTGGCATAAGCGGCTTGCAGCGCCTTGTGCATGGTGTTTTCCAGCAGCACCGGAAAGTCACTGGTGCCCTGCGTAAACGCAGCCGCCACAATTTCCATCTGGCCCATGCCATCGGTGCGGGTGCCGGTGCGGGCCAGCGAAGCGCGGGCCAAGTCCAGCAGCTTGTGGCCACGGAAGGGGTTGCTGCTCATCGAAGCGCGCACAGCGGCGTCCACTTGCACGCCAGAGCGCACCAGCAGGGCGTTCACAGCGGCTTCGCGGTGCTTGTCGGCTTCATCGGCCACAGTTTCAACGCGGGGTGCAGCGTTGGCCGGGTTGGCAGGCGTAGCGCCCTCACCCATCTTGGCCAGCAGCTTGGCCTGCACCTGCTCCATGGTCAGGCTGGTGTCGGCCAACACTTCGGTCTGCAGGTCTTGCATGCCAGGCTGTGCGGCAAACGGTTTAAACATCGCCACAACCTCGGCGTTTTGCTCGCGAGTGCGGGCAAACGGGGTGTTGGCAGGGGTAACAGAAGCAGCGGCAGAAGGAGCCGCCGCGTTCACGGGATTGGGCATAGAAGCCTCCAAAGTTATGCCAGCGGCTGCCGGCGGTTGCAAAACAGGTGCAGCCGCAGCGCCCAGGCGGGCGGCGGCTTGCGGGGTCGCAAATCGGGAAAGGTCAAACGACTGGGCCAAACTGGCGGCCACCGCCACCTCGTCGCCAATCGCATCGGCAAAGCCCTCGGCCAAAGCCTCGTCTGCCAAAAACCAGTGGTCCTTGCCATCGGTCAGCAGGGCCAGGGCATCGTCAAAGGTTTTGCCACTCTTGTCGGCGTAGGCGCTCGCCATCGCCTTGGCGTAGCGGTCCAGCACGTCGGCCTGCTCTCGCAGCTCGGCGGCATTGCCACCGGCAAAGCTCCAGGGCGCATGAATCATCATTTGCGCGTTCTTGGCAAACGTGATCGTGTCGCCTGCCATGGCAATGTAAGAAGCGCACGAAATCGCCACACCATCCACATGCACATTCACCGGGGCCGGGTGGCGCTTGAGCGCGTTGTAAATGGCCAGGCCATCCGTCACGCTGCCGCCGTAGCTGTTAATGCGCAGCGCAATCTCGTCAGCCTCAAGGGCGGCAATCTCGCGCACCATCTCGCTGGCAATCACGCCATCTTCATTCCAGCGGTCGCCAATGTTGCCGTAGACGTAAATCTCGGCCACCACCTTGTCGTCACCGCCAGCCGTTTTCGCTGCGGCCTTGATCTCATACCATTTGGAAGGCATGCACACACCCTTTCATCATGGTGTGCATCGTCCGCTTTGGCCTGTGCAAAATCTCAAAAATCCTGCACTATTTGCGGGGCGGCGTGTAATCCGTCCACTCGTTGTCGCCACTGTGGTGGGCCGTCACGGCAACAGCTCCATGGCCACGCGCCCGTAGTACGTCTCCTGGTCCCAAAAACCATGGCAACGGTGGTGCCCAATCACATCAATCCAGGCGATTTCGTTCCGGTGCTCAACAAAAGCCTGGGGGATCTTCATGGTCCACGGCCCCCATGTTGAGGAGCCTGTCGGGATGTTCCCGCCGTCAATCTCTGTGGGTTTGATTCGGTACAGCAGAACCCGCGGGGCTAAAGGAACCTTGGGCACCGCCATCACGTTCGTGGCAATCAGGGTGCAAGACCGTGCCTTGCTCATCGTGCCTTCAAGCACATAGGTGTCGCCCTGGCGAATCACTGGGTTGATCTTCCAGTCCGTGATCACCGGAAACAAGCTCGTCTCGCCGTGGTACAGAATGAACATCATCACCAGCGCACCCAGTCCAAACGCCATGGACTCCACAAACCACAGGGTCAGCGTGCCCATCTTGGTGGTCGATAGCCACACCACAAACTGTCCCGCCACTGCCTTGCTTGACCGCTTCATTTCGTCACCTCGCGCTTCACATACTCAAGCAATGCGGTGCCCACGATCCACAGCACAAAACCAATCGAACCCCGCAGCCCCCAGCTCAACACCTCAGTCTTGATCTTGCGCCACTGGTCCGCGCTGTCGATCAGCCCCTGATGGTGGTCACGGTGCTTGTGAATCGGCCCTGGCGGAAACGCCGCCTCAACATGCGCACGAATGCTCGCCTCCACCGCTCCGTCCACGATTTCCTTGGTCATGGCCTTCATCGACACCATCATCTGATGGATCTTGGCGTCGAAATGCAGCATCAAGTTCGATTGCGAATCCGAAATCACCCGGTCCAATTCCTCCGCAACCATGTCGGCCACCTCGGCCCGACTCACATTGCGTCGCTCACCCTCACGGCGATCAGGGCCACGGTAATCACCGCCGCGCAACAGCTCGTCACCCATCACAACCCCGCTTGAGCCATCTCCACAGCCCGGCGGGCCGTGACCTCTTTTGCCAAAACATCACTGGCCTCCACAGCGGCCAGCACAGCCGCTGCAATCGCGGCCGCACTCGGCCCCGCACCAGTCGCCACCTCAATCAAGCCCGCCGCGTTGCCAATCACCAGCGAAACCTGATTCAGCACCTTCACGTCGGCCAGGTTGTGGTTCGCCCCAACGCACCGCACCACATACGGGCCGTCCTCAAACTCCACGGTGTACCCATTGATGATTTCCAGCGTCCTCGCGTAGCTCACCCCCGACAGCACCACCACCGTGTTGTGCCGGTGCGTGTCCACGTAGCTGATGCCCTCGTCGTCCTCAATCCCTTTCAGGGCCAGGCGCAAGGCGTTCACATCCAGCTCGTACAACG
>JACCDQ010653534.1_pt1 | contig 19566 bp, 13 predicted proteins | sample 7446031 | NCBI WGS metagenome assembly JACCDQ01 (sample SAMN15323442, study PRJNA562643) | freshwater metagenome | isolation source: river surface water | place: USA:Blue River Watershed | collected 2017-08-17
GGTTCGAATCCCGTTTCTCGCTCTTTTGAGCTCGAGTGGTGGAATCGGTAGACACGCCGGACTTAAAATCCTGTGGGCATTTGCCCGTGCGGGTTCAAGTCCCGCCTCGAGTACAATATTGTGAAATAAACCCTTGATTCTTCTGAATTGAGGGTTTTTTGTTTCAAATAGATTCAAATTTTTCGGGATGTAGCTCAGTTGGTAGAGTACTCGTCTGGGGGGCGAGAAGTCGCAGGTTCAAGTCCTGTCATCCCGACTTACAACCTCATCAATAGATGGGGTTTTTTTATTTTCTATTTTTACGCCATGCCAAATACTCTTGACCAAGGAAAATACAAGCCCGTTCGGCCACTTACCCTAAAAGGTAAGTTTTTGGTGGGGCTCGTGCGCTTGCTATTCAAAATGCGCAAAATATTAGGCGGTCAGGATTGGCTGAATCCGATGAAAGGGCACCACGAGGACCCGCGCAAAATGAATTTTCGGCAGCAACTTTATTTCGGTTACAAATATTACTACCGTGCCCTACTCAATGGAGATAAAGGCGCGGGGCTCGAACAATACTTTCAAAGTCAAGGGGCGAAGTTTCAAAATAAAGACACTTCTAATAGCACCCAAAAACTTACACTCAGTGCCGGCGGCGACCTCATGCCCTACTTTTGCATTACTCCCGAGCAGTGCAAAAATCTTTGGGAGGAAAGCGGCGACTTTTTTTTCGACGCCGACCTCGTTGTTGGCAATTTAGAAACACCCTTAAACCCAAATAAGCCCGCCGGGCTCGTTCCTGAAGTGATGCTCAATAATATGTACTTCAATGCCAATCAAGACATGTTTGATGTTTTCTCAGGGCTTGGGCACTACAAGGGATTTGATGTGCTTTCCACAGCCAACAACCACTCCTTGGATCAGGGTGAAGAAGGAGTGATGGAAACCATCAAATTTTTGGATCAAAAAAGAATTGCACACGTAGGAACAGCCAGGTCTGAGCAAGAACGAGACGCATTTCCTATTATTGAAAAAAATGGCATCCGCATCGCCTTTTTATCCTATACATTTTCATTGAATGCATTGGTTTGCCCTGAAGGTAAAGCATACCTAGCCAACCACTTAAACTTGAACGAAGAAAACCCAGATTTGTCTTTGATTGTGCACCAAGCCAAGTTGGCTCGAGAAAAAGGAGCGGAATTTATTGTCGCATTTTTACACATGGGTTGTGCCTACCAGCCTTATCCGTCGCAGACAATTGTAGAGAACATGCACCAAATTTGCAGGCAATCGGGCATAGACTTGGTGCTGGGCGGGCATCCACACAATGCGCAACCAATTGAGTTTTTAGAGATCAAGGATCCATTTAACGGAAAAAATAAACAAACGACTATCGTTTATTCGCAAGGTGATTTTGTGGCCTACGATATCCATAAGTGGTGTAAGTTGCCTCTATTGCTGAAATTCGAAATCGCAAAAATCAATGAAGAGGTGGTGGTTTCTGCTATCCGCGCAAAACTCTTTTACAATCATGCCACTATTCAAAATGGACAAGTTACTTCCTTGAAACTACGCGACTACCTCCAATTAAAAGAAAATGTTTCCGTTCTGAAAAATGATGCTGCAGCACTTAGAGAATTTGAAGAGCTAAGCTACTTTGCGGAGTCGTATTTATTGAAAGGGAATCTAGAGCGCTTTTTAGTAAAAGAAGAGCGCGATGGCAAAGGCTATGAACAGCGCGCCAATGAGTCGGTTCACGAGTAGTAAGAAGCGCTCAGTGATATACGGTTTCAAAAAAGAGGCGCTCCAAGAAATCAGACATTCCATTATGAAAATGGCGCTCAGGGCACCTGTAAAATAGAAGAACGCATCTGCAGATTCATATTTTGCCACCGTTTTGAGCTGGGTAGAAACCGCCAACCAACCAATATAATTGCCCGGATTGAGAATATTCAGAAAGAATCCCATGGACACATATTTCAAGAGCTGCTTGTTTTCTGTCTTTGGATAGGTTGCCTTTTCTTTTTTCAACAAGTTCGACAAACCATAAAGCAGCAAAAATAGCGCGCCGCAAATGCGCACCACTAAATCTGTAGTTCCCCCTTTTGGAATCAGCTCAGTATTGAACCAACTCAATGCTATCAGAATAATATCAGAGGAAATGACTCCCAATGAAATGAAGACCCCTGTTCGAAAGCCGTAGTCAATGCTATGCTGCACCAAAGCGAAGAAAACGGTTCCGAGCATCATGCTCATCACCATTCCCGTTAAAAAACCATACATGACAATCTCAGACATTGGGTTGCTCTATATTTTGCGGTTCAAAGCTATTTAATTTCATTCGAATAGTTGTATAAATTAAAAAATGCGCCCTAACATTAGGGTGCGTATTAATCCAATAAGGGTCATTTAGACAATAATTCGTAACTTCACCCCTCATTTTTTTGTACATTTAGTCTCATGTGGAGTAGAGTAGCCAGTTTTATATTAAGAAATCGCTTGTTTGTATTGGCCATTATCGGTATTATCACCGTGTTTTTTGGCTACTACGCTGTTACTTCACTCAAGGTAGACAACCGTTTTGGCAACACCCTGCCTAAAGACGACCCTATCCAAATGGACTACGAAAAGTTCAAATTACAATTTGGAGAAGATGGTTCTACTTTGGTCATTGCCGTCCAGACCGATTCACTTTACACCGAAGAAAATTTCAAAAAGTGGCGAGAACTTGGTTACCAAATCCTAAAAATTAAAGGTGTAGACAACGTTGTATCAGAAGCCACACTTTTTGGCATCACCAACAACATCAAGAAAAACGAATTTGAAATTCACCGCATTTTTTCCGACACCACCTTTCGAGACAAATCAATAACAGACGTCCGTAAGGAAATTCGCAAAAATCCAATTTATCGAGGTTTGCTTTACAACGACACCAGCAATGTGTCTTTGTTAATGATCGGCATCGATGAGAAAGTACTGTCAAATCCTAAGAAATCAGGGGTGGTGCTTAAAATTGAAGCGCTTGCCGACAAATACGAAAAACACTTTGGGAAAGTCTATTTTGCCGGCCTACCGCATATTCGTGTAGTTGTCGGAAGGCGCATCGTATCGGAAATGTATATTTTCTTGGGGCTTTCAATTTTCGCATCGTCGCTGCTACTCTTCATCTTTTTTAGATCACTTTATGTCGTCTTGCTTTGCAATACTGTCGTGGCCATTTCTGTGATTTGGGCCTTGGGTAGTATTGCCTTTTTGGGTTACGAACTTTCCATCATCATGGCGCTTGTGCCGCCGCTCTTGATTGTCATCGGGGTGCCCAACTGTGTCTTTCTCATTACGCGCTATCACCAAGAATTTGTGCGGCTCGACAACAAAATGCGCTCTTTATTTGTTATGGTCAAGCGCATTGGTTCGGTAACCTTCTTGACCAACCTCACTACTGCGGTCGGCTTTGTTACCTTCACCAGTTCAGACAAACTTGCACAATTTGGTATCATTTCAAGTTGGAATATCATGGTGGTTTTTGTGCTCTCACTGGCCATAATTCCAATTCTTGCCTCTTTTGCCAAGCCACCAAAACCGCGCCACCTCAAGCACCTCAGTCGCGTATATTCTCAAGGCTTTATTGAGTTCATCGTTAAGCTCGTGACCAAATACCGCCCATGGATTTATGTCTCCTCCATATTGCTGGTTATTTTCAGCCTCTATGGCATGACCAAAATCATTTCTACAGGAAACATCACTAGTGATTTACCTTCTGACGACCCTATTTTACTCGATCTCAAATTTGTGGAGCGCAATTTTGGCGGCTCTATTCCTTTTGAAATTACGGTCAACTACAAAGAGAAAGGTCGTCTTTTCAATGTCGAAACGATGCGCAAAGTGGAAGAAATACAAAACACTTTTGCCAAAGACACGCTCTTCTCCAAAAGTATTTCTTACGTAGACCTCATCAAGTCTATCAATATGGCATACCACGGTGGTGACCCGAGTAAATATACGCTCATCTCCAACCGCGACAAACTTCGCCTCAAAAAATACATCGACAAGCTCGACATGAGTAGTCTCAATGGTGGTTCTATTTCGCTTAAAAACTTAGTGGATACCAGCAAAACCACACTGCGCATCCGCATGCAAATGAAAGACCTCAGCGTAGACAAAGTGGGGCCGGCACTCGATGCACTCAAAATTAAGACCAACAAAATTCTCAACCCAGACCAACAAACCCTAGACCGTCTTTACACTAAAATTTCGAAAGGCAACACGGCGGCGCTGGATAGCATCATTTACGAACACACTGGCGTATTCAATAGCCTGACCGCACTTGTTTCAAAAGGCAACGACGAAAAACAGATGGCCTTTGACATGGACCCTGAAAAAATCAAGGCCTACGCTGGCACCCCTCAATTCAATAAAAACCTCAAAAGAGCGATTGCTGCAGAACAATACGATCTCATTTTTACGGGGATTAAAGTCGTTCAAACAGAAGGCACCAAATACCTTTTTGTGAACCTGCTACAAAGCCTCATCTTCGCGATCATCTCTATTGCCATCATGATGGCATTCTTGTTCCGCTCCATGCGCATTATTATGGTGTCCATGATTCCGAACATCATTCCATTGCTCTTTACAGCGGGTATTATGGGTTATTTTCAGATACCGCTCAAGCCATCAACTATTCTCGTTTTTGGTATTGCACTAGGGATTACCGTAGACAACGCCATTCTCTTCCTTGGGAAGTACCGAAATGAGCTCAAACAACATGGTTGGGATGTGCGTTTTGCGATCCTGCACTCTTTGCGCGAAACCGGTTTAGGTATTTTCTACACCTCTGTGATTTTATTCTTCGGCTTCTTGATGTTTGTGTTCTCGCAATTCGGCGGCACTAAGGCGCTGGGGCTTTTGGTATCAATTACCATTATGGTTGGTATGGCCACCAACTTGATCATCTTGCCAGCGCTGCTTTTAACGCTAGAACGTAAATTCAGCATGCGCTCTTTCCAAGAGCCTTTCTTTGATATCTACAACGAAGAAACAGACTACGACATCGACAAACTCGAGATTGAGTTTGCAGAAGAAGAAGAAAAAAGTAAGAATTAAGCGTCTGTAAGTTTTTTCACCATTGTCAAGATGGTAGCTAACGCAACTGTTTCTCCGGTTTCGTCATAGACATCTACCAAAAACTTCACAATACCTTTAGCGATATCCTCTTCAGAGCGCTTCTCTTGATCAATTTTTTCTTTAACAGTAAAACGCACACCAATAGTTGCGCCAGGGTAAACAGGCTTGGTAAAACGCGCCTCTTCAATTCCGTAGTTCAATAATACAGGGCCTTTCTTTGGATCTACAAATAAACCTGCGGCTTTGGATAGAATAAAATAACCGTGGGCTACGCGGCGCTCAAAGATGGTGCCTTCAAGAGAAGTAGCATCCATGTGGGCATAAAAGTTATCACCTGAGACATTTGCAAAATTAACGATGTCGGCATCGGTCACGGTATGCTTGTGGGTAAATACCGTTTCACCAACTACTAATTCTTCAAAATGCTTCCTGAATACATGTGGTTGTGCTTCGGGCATGGCCGAACCTACCTGAAACTGCTGGGTAATGGCTGTAATGGTGCTTGGATGGCCTTGGATCGCTGTGCGTTGCAAATAATGCAATACACCTCGCTTGCCACCCATTTCTTCGCCGCCACCAGCTCTACCTGGGCCGCCATGTGTTAGTAAGGGCATTGGTGAACCATGACCCGTGCTTTCTTTAGCACAGTCTTTATTGAGTACGAGGATGCGGCCGTGCATACTGGCTGCGCCAACCACATAATCAACTGCTTCCGTATTACTTGGCGTAACAATGGAAGAAACCAAAGAACCCTTGCCCATTTTGGCAAGTTCAATAGCTGCAGCCATGTCTTTATATGGCATAATGGTGGCTACGGGTCCGAATGCTTCAATGTCGTGTACCGCAGTTGAAGTAAAAGGATTTTCATTGCGGAACAATACAGGCGGGAAAAACGCACCCGCTTCTTTGTTGGCGCCGACCACTTCAAAATCGTCTAAATTGCCGAACACAATTTGTTGAGATTGCGCAAGAAGGTCCACATTGGCGCGCACTCTTTCTACTTGTAATTTGGTAGCTAGCGCGCCCATTCTGACACCCTCGGTTGCGGGGTCTCCAATTTTAGTGGTGGCCAAACGTGCAGCAATAGCCCCCTGCACCTCATCTAATAGGTTTTCAGGAACAATAATGCGGCGAACTGCTGTACATTTTTGGCCCGCTTTGATCGTCATTTCTTTGACGCATTCTTTTACGAATAAATCAAACTCTTCGGTGCCCGGAACGGCTGCTTCGCCGAGAACAGTGGCGTTAAGGGAGTCCGCTTCTAAATTAAAGCTGACGCTTTGTTCGGCAATGCGCGGCAAGCCTTTGAGCAACTTACCAGTTGCAGCGCTTCCGGTAAACGTAACCACATCTCTTGCGTCTACGGTATCCAAAATGCCGCGCCCAAGACCACAAATGAGCTGAAGTGCACCTTCAGGTAAAATTTTGGAATCGATGATGTCTCTAACCATCACTTCAGTCAAGAAACATGTGTATTCAGATGGCTTTACCACCGCTGGAACACCTGCCATTAAATTGACCGCGATTTTTTCGAGCATGCCCCAAATCGGGAAATTGAAAGCATTGATATGTACCGCAACACCCTCTTTTGGAACCATGATATGGTGACCAATAAAGCTGCCGTTTTTAGAAAGCGGAGCGGCAACACCATCTACATAATACGGTAAATCCGGAAACTGGCGGCGCAAGCTCGCATTGGCAAATAAGTTGCCAATACCTCCTTCGATGTCTATCCAAGAATCAATTTTTGTAGCGCCGGTGAGCGCAGAAATCTCATAATACTTTGCTTTGCGCTCCATTAAGAACAAAGCCAATGCTTTGAGCATGCGGCCGCGTTCTTGAAAGGTCATTTTACGCAACGCATATCCTTTTTGTCTTGCGTAAGTCAAGACCTCTGCAAAGTCAAGGCCTGCACTAGAAGCTTCTCCGATTTGCACTCCGGTGAGCGCATTGAATAAAGGGGTTTCTACTCCTTGGCCATCGACCCATTGTCCGAGAATGTAATTTTGAAAACGTTGCATAGCAGATTATTTGATTAACCAACGTACTAAGTCAGCACCATTGGCATAGACCATCAATGAAAGCAATAAGAAAATGCCGATATATTGTGCCACCTCTAATACTTTTTGAGGCGCTTCTTTACCGGTAATCATTTCATATAATAAGAAAACAACATGGCCGCCATCGAGTGCCGGAATCGGCAAAATATTCATGAAAGCCAAAATAATTGATAACAAGGCTGTGGTTAACCAGAAGGTGTGCCAATCCCACAATGGTGGAAACATATTGCCGATCGAAGCGAAACCACCAATTTGGGTGGCGCCTTTTTTGGTGAAAACGAATTTGAATTGGCTCACGTAGTCAGATAAAGTGTTGTAGCCATATCCCATTCCAATGCTTACGCTTTGTGCAAAACCATATTTTTTATCCGAAATCGCTTTTCGGTCTATGAATTCTGAATTGGCCATGATGCCGATCGTGCCGTTTGACTTCACTTTGACATCAAGTGTGATCGTGTCTTTTGAATTCCCCTTTCTGGCAACCTTTATGGCAACCTTCTCATTCTTGTGGGCAAAAAGCTCCGCTTGAAACTCGTCATAGTAGCGAATGACCTTTCCATTGACTTCATAAACGTGATCTTTTGCTTTGAGCCCTGCGCGCAGTGCTGGAGAATCTTTACTCACCTCAGCCACTTTGAGTGAGTTAGAGCGCAAAGAAAATGCAGGCAAAGCTCCTGCTTCAAATAATTTTTGATCGATGTCAGCAGGAAGTTTGAGGTGCGCGATGGTTCCGTCTGGGTGTTGAACGGTGATTTGCTGCGCGCCACGCAATAAAATTGCCTTATTGATCTCGTCTAAATTGAGGGGTTTCTTTCCTTCAATGGTCAAGACTTTATCTCCAGAGTAAATGCCGTATTTTGCCATGTAAGGATGCACACCCAAGCCATCTTTCAACTTGTTTTGATCCAGCGTCATTTGACCCCAAGCAAAGACAACTCCAATATAAATAATGAAACCCAAAACCAAGTTAACTGTGACGCCACCAATCATAATAATGAGGCGCTGCCACGGTTTTTTGCTTCTGAATTCCCAAGGCTGCGGTTCGTTTTTGAGTTGTTCTGTGTCCATGGATTCATCGATCATGCCAGCGATTTTGACATAACCTCCGAGCGGCACCCAACCTATTCCCCACTCTGTACTATCTGGGTCTTCAGACCATTCAGTCGGAGAAGACTTACTGAACCAAGATTTTTTCTTTTGGCCATTGACGCGTTTCCAACGGAAAAAAGAAAAATACGGATTGAAGAAAAGATAAAATTTCTCAACTCTTGTCTTGAATAATTTTGCCGGAATAAAATGACCAAATTCGTGAAGCGTCACGAGGATGGCTAGTGAGGTGATGAGCTGAGCTGCTTTGATTAGAATTTCCATTTTGTATTTTAAGAGTTACAAAGATACCTTAAGTTTATTTAGTGGGCCTCGAGCCAATTCGGTGCTGTTTTCATTTCTACCTCCATCGGCACTTCCATTGAAACAGCTTCTTCCATAGCTTTTTTGACCAATTGTTGCATGTGTTCAATTTCGTTTATGTGCACATCAAATACAAGTTCATCGTGTACTTGTAAAATCATTTTTGATTGCAGTTTTTCTTTTCCCATGGCGCGGTGAACAGCAACCATGGCCAACTTGATGATGTCTGCAGCCGAACCCTGTATAGGGGCATTAATAGCGTTTCGCTCTGCAAAACCACGCACTACTGCATTGGCAGAATGAATGTCTGGTAAATAACGGCGACGCTTCAAGATGGTTTCTACATAACCCAATTCTCTAGCCTGAGCAATGACTTTATCCATGTACGTTTTGATGGTGCCGTATTGTTCAAAATACGCATCGATAATGCCTTTTGCTTCGGTGCGTGAAATTTGAAGATTTTGCGACAAACCGAAAGCCGACTGACCATATATAATGCCAAAATTGACTGCTTTAGCCGCGCTACGCTGTTCTCTTGTGACCTCATCAATAGGCGTGTGAAAAACCTTAGCGGCAGTAGCGGCGTGGATATCGTGGCCACTTTTGAATGCAGCGATCATGTTCGGGTCGCCAGAAAGTGCGGCAATAATGCGCAATTCTATCTGCGAGTAATCTACCGCCATAAGCTGAAAATCTGCCGATCGGGCCACAAAAGCGCGGCGGATTTCTCTGCCTTTGGCAGAACGCACAGGAATATTCTGCAAATTGGGGTTGTTTGAACTCAGACGACCCGTTGCAGTGACAGTTTGCATGAAATTCGTGTGGATGCGGCCGTCAATAGGGTCGCAAAGCGTTGGCAGCGGATCGACGTATGTACTCTTGAGCTTGCGCAATTGGCGGTACTCTAAAATATGACCAATGATTGGATGGTCGTGTTCGTGTTTTTGAAGGATGTCTTCTGAAGTGGCATATTGACCTGTTTTGGTCTTTTTTGCCTTGCTCGAAATTTGTAGTTTTTCAAAGAGTATTTCACCGAGTTGTTTGGGTGAATCTAGGTTGAACGCCTCACCTGCGAGCGTTTTAATTTGCTGATCTAAATCAATAAGGCGCTCATCGAGTTCTTTTGAAAACGTATGTAAAGCGGCTGTGTCAATTGCAATTCCTTCTTGTTCGATGTCCTTTAGCACCCTTACAAGCGGCATTTCTACGTCGTAAAAAAGGTGGTGGAGGTGTGGCTTTTCGATTTCCGGCTCGAGTAGTTTTTTGAGCTGAAAAGTTATGTCGGCATCTTCGCAAGCGTAATCTTTGATTTGCGCCGGGGTCAGGTCTGCCATGTTTCCTTGATTCTTTCCTTTTTTTCCGAGCAGCGTTTCAATAGAAACCGGTTGGTAATTGAGGTAGTAGGTGGCAAGAAAATCCATGCCTTGCTTAGACTCCGGATTGATCAGGTACTGAGCAATCATGGTGTCAAAAAGCGGACCTTTGAGTTCAATGCCATAGCGGTGCAACACCTTTAAATCGTACTTCATGTTGTGTGCGATTTTTTCAATGGAGATGTCCTCAAAAACCAAAGCAAACTCGTGAATAATTGCTTTTGCACCTTCAAAATCATTCGGAACAACTACATAAAAAGCTTCGCGCGCTTTGTAAGAAAAGGAGAACCCCACTAGATCTGCATGCAATGCATCAATGGAGGTTGTTTCGGTATCAAAGCAAACCTCGCTTTGCACCAACAGTAAATCGAGTAATTCTTTTCGTTCCTCAGCAGAGGTAATCAAGTGGTAACTCGGCTTTTCTGTGGCAATCGTTTTGTAATTGGCCGTTGGCGTAGCTTCTTGTGGTTCGAGCATACTTTGCATGCCAAATAAATCGAGCTGGGCTTCTTCTTTTTGTGCAGCGCTCTGCGTGACCACAATTTCTTCGCCAATAACGCGCTTGGCAAGTGTTCTAAATTCTAGCTCCGTAAAAATATCTTTCACTGCCTCGGCATTTACCGGACAAACTTCAAGGTCTTTTTCATTGAACTCCACAGGCACATCACAAATAATTGTGGCCAAAGATTTAGACATCAGACCTTGCTGCTGAAAATTTTCTACGTTTTCTTTTTGTTTGCCTTTGAGCTCGTGCACATGGGCAAACAAACCTTCCATAGAACCATATTTGGCCACCAATACTTTAGCCGTTTTCTCGCCAATGCCTGGAATGCCTGGAATGTTGTCCGAGGCATCGCCCCACAAACCTAAAATATCAATGACCTGCGCTGGGTTGCTGATCTCAAACTTTTCACAAACCTCCTTTACCCCCATAATTTCTGGCGGATTTCCACCTCGGCCTGGCTTGTACATGAATGTCTGCGGACTCACTAACTGCGCGTAATCTTTATCGGGAGTCATCATGTAGGTGATAAAACCCCTTGGCTCGGCCAGTTTTGCGACTGTTCCAATGACGTCGTCTGCTTCGAAACCGGCTACTTCTAAAATGGGAATATTGAATGCCTGAACGATTTGCTTAATGGGCTGAATCATGGAGCGGATATCCTCGGGCATTTGTTCGCGTTGCGCTTTGTATTCAACATATTCTTCTTGGCGTTGCGTAGAGCCACCGGGCGGATCAAAAACCACCGCTATATGCGTAGGTTGCTCCGTTTTGAGGATATCTATCAGTACGTTGGTAAAACCAAATGCGGCCGACGTGTTTTCGCCTTTTGAATTGACGCGTGGGTTTTTGGCAAAAGCGAAATACGCTCTATAAATGAGCGCATACGCATCGAGTAAAAAAAGTTTTTTGGGTGCGGCGGGTGTCAGCATCAGAAAGTAGGAAAGTAAGGTATGAACTGAGCAGGTTCTATTTGTGTCTCTTTGGAAATAGGCAGTGATTTATACAAGAACAAAACACCAACAGTAGGATATCCGCTGATTTTAACTTGCACCATTGCTTTTTTTGAAGCCTTGTAGGCAGTGGTCATAAAACCTGGCTCCGGAATAATACGCAGTGGAACTTTCAGCTCTGCCTCGCGGTGCGCCTTTATTTTAATGGTCTCATCGATGTAAAGTTGACCGATTTTTTGCTGATCGATAAAAAGCTCAAAACTGCCTGGCTTCATTTTGACAGGCACCCAAAGTTTATTCTCCACATGAAAACCTGCTTTGCACTTGATCAGTTGGCCAGTAAATTGCTCCATTTCTGTGCCGTCATAGCTGATCATTTCAATAGGTTCTTCCAAGCTTTTACAAGCAACTAAGGTGCACAGTAAAGCAAAAATAAAGAGCTGTTTCATGCTTAGATTTGACTGAAATTTTTGAAAAAATAAGGGATGGTTTCAATTCCTTTATAGAAATTAAACAATCCATAATGCTCGTTGGGGCTATGTATCGCATCGCTATCCAAACCAAAGCCCATTAAGATCGTTTTCAGACCCAGTTCTTGCTCGAACATTGCGATGATTGGAATGCTGCCTCCACTGCGGACCGGAATTGGTTTTTTTCCGAATGTTTTTTCATAGGCCTGACTTGCCGCAGCATACGCTGCAGAATCTGTTGGTGTCACTACTGGCTGCCCGCCATGATGAGGTGTTACCTTCACGCGCACGCTCAAGGGCGCGATTTTTTCAAAATGCGTTTGAAATAGGGCTGTGATTTCTTCCGGATCTTGGTCTGGAACCAAGCGCATCGATATTTTAGCAAAGGCCTTTGAAGCAATGACTGTTTTGGCGCCTTCGCCAATATAGCCACCCCAAATGCCATTGACATCTAGCGTAGGACGAATGGAACCGCGCTCCATAGTGCTGTAGCCTTTTTCGCCATGTGTAGCAGCGATGTCTAACGCTGCACAATATGCTTGCTCAGAAAATGGTGCTTTGGCCATTTCTGCGCGGTCTTCATCGGAAAGGTCCACTACTTTGTCGTAAAACCCAGGTACTGTGATGCGCATGTTTTCGTCGTGCAGACTTGCAATCATTTGGGTCAGGACATTAATCGGATTGGCCACACAACCTCCATAAAGACCAGAGTGCAAATCTCTGTTTGGCCCTGTTACTTCTACCTCGACATAACTCAAGCCGCGCAGACCAGTGGTCACGGAAGGCGTGTCGTTGGAAAGCATTCCTGTATCTGAAACTAAGATGATGTCTGCCTTCAGTTTTGCTTTGTTTTCGCTAACAAAAATAGCGAGATTGGGGCTGCCCACTTCTTCTTCGCCTTCAATCATGAGCTTGACATTACAAGGTAATTCTTGTGCGTTGAGCATGGCTTCCACTGCTTTCACGTGCATGAAAAACTGTCCTTTGTCGTCGCATGCTCCACGAGCGAAAATAGCACCTTCGGGATGTATTGCAGTGGTTTTGATAACGGGTTCAAACGCAGGGCTGTGCCAAAGCTCAAGCGGATCTGCTGGCTGAACGTCGTAATGACCATAAACCAACACGGTTGGCAAATTTGGATCTATGATTTTTTCGGCATAGACAATAGGGTGCCCTGCAGTACTGATTACCTCAACTGCATCGAGCCCAATTTGTTGGAGATGACTTGCTAAATGCGCGGCACAAGCGGCTACCTCACCTTGATAATTTGGGTCTGCGGAAACAGATGGGATTCTTAATAGTGCAAATAATTCGTCTACAAATTTTTGCTTATTGAGCTGAATAAATTGTTGTGTTTTTTCCATAATCATTCTATACCTCAAAGTTGCGAAAAATCGCTGTGTTTTGCTGCTTCAGAGTTTATATTAATTTTGTAATGCAACTATATTGTCAATTTTGACGTCTAAACGGCAACTTGCGCATATGAAACACCTACTACACCTCATCTTTATCTTTGCTATTGGCTCTGTTTTTGCTCAGCCAATTGCTGTATCCACAACCCAAACACCCCAACAATTAGTAGACAACGTACTACTCGGTTTTGGTGTTACGGCACTAAATGTCACTATTAATGGCAACCCTGCATTGGCCAATACAGCACAGGGAAATGTTGGCTATTTCACCAATACGAACCCGGCGTTTCCTATTTCCAATGGCTTGTTGTTAACAACAGGCAATGCAAGTGGAGCGGTTGGGCCAAATGCCAGCACATCCTTTACCAATAATAACCCCGCAACATCTAGCGTATCTTCGGACCCACACCTCAATGACATTGCCGCGGGTGGTGTAACCAATGGTGTTGTGTTGGAATTCGATTTTATTCCTTCCGGTGACACCTTAGTGTTCAATTACATGTTTGGCTCTGATGAATATCCTGAGTTTTCTCCGTCAACTTTCAACGATGCATTTGGTTTGTTCTTGTGGGGTCCTGGAATTTCAGGCCCATACGTATTACCAGGGTATCCAAACGGAGGAGCAAACATTGCCACCATTCCAGGCGGAACCCCTGTAACAATCAACAATGTTGGCGATGTTTCCAACACGCAATATTACGTGTTCAACGAAGCGAGCTCAACACTTACTTATGGTGACGCCATTCAATACGATGGCACCACCGTCTTGCTCACAGCAGCAGCAAGTGTACAATGTAACCAATTGTATCACATCAAATTAGCAATTTCAAATGTAGGTGACCAATCTTACGATTCTGGTGTTTTCTTAGAGGCAGGTTCATTTAGTTCTGCTGCAGTTGATGTGGCAGTTGCTACGGTTTCTGGCGACACCACCATTATTGAAGGCTGTACTTATGCCGACTTTATTTTTACCCGCCCTCCAGGACAAGTCAACGACACACTCATTATCAATTATACAATTGGCGGCGTAGCACAACAAGGAATTGACTACAATACTTTACCCAACCCAATTACCTTCTTGCCCGGAGAAGACACTGTTATTATCAACTTAACTCCTACCCAAGACGGCATCAACGAGGGTTTTGAATCAGTTGTTATTACCGTACAACTCATCAACCCATGTGGCGACACCATTACCTCATCGGGAACGATATATATCGGAGAAGGTCCAATTATCAACATTCAAGGCAACAACCCAACGGTTTACTGTGCTGCCGATAGCGTTTGGCTAACAGCAAGTGCATCTGGCGGTTATGCGCCTTATGACTACGCCTGGGAAAATTTAGCCGGGTCCAGTCTCGGCACGAACGACTCCATTTCCGTAGGCATTAGTCAGAATGGCACCATGTACTATTTAGTGACCGCCACAGACAACTGTAACTTCACGCAAACCGATACCGTCACCGTTACAATGAACCAAACGTTAGCTATAGACACCATTTATGTGGGGCCTTCTACCTGCGTGCCAACTGGTTTTGTGTCGGTACAAGCCTCGGGCACACAGGGCGTGCCACAATATAACTGGACCGGCCCTGGGCCAAACGGCTTCATTGACGCCTCTGTTTGGCAAAATATTCCTTCTGGATGGTATTACATTACCATTGAAGACAACGTTTGTACTGTAAGTGATAGCGCTTTTGTAGATGTACTTGACCCGCCAGTTGCAGCATTTAGCGCAAGTGTTACAACGGGTTGTGCACCACTCAGTGTTACGTTTACCAACACAAGTCAGAACGCAAGTGCCTACAGCTGGAACTTTGGCGATGGCCAAACCGGTAGCAGCAACGACCTCAGTGCACAAAATCATGTATTCGATGTGCCTTTCGGAACATATACAGTTACCTTAACAGCCAATCAAGGCCCACAATGTTCAGATGTGGCCTCTATTACCATCACGGTGAATGTGTGTGGTTGTACAGATCCGCTCGGCACCAACTACAATCCACTGGCTAACGTGAACGACGGTTCTTGTGTCTATCCTACGGGTTGTACAGACCCGCTTGCGCTCAATTACGATCCAAATGCACTAATAGACGACGGCAGCTGCGAATACGCTCGCCCAGAAGTCATTGCACCAAACGTTTTCAGCCCGAATGCAGACAACAGCAATGAAACATTCTACCTCGACACCAAAAATGTCATCTCCTTGCAACTCATCATCTTGAACCGCTGGGGCAATGTCTTAATGGATGTAACGTCTGTAGACCTCATCAACAACAACCCAGCTTGGGACGGTAAAATCAACGGAGAACCCGCAAGCGAAGGTGTTTACTTTTACAAGTATGTCGGTTCCGGCCTCAACAACCAAGAAGTAAGTGGCCACGGCTTCTTGCATTTGGTTAACAAAAAATAATGAAAAGGGGGCTTCGGTCCCCTTTTTTATTACACAACATCTGTACATTTGTTTCTATCAATGAAGCAAAATAAAATCATCTGGCTTGTTTTTGTTCTAGCGCTTGGCGGGCTGATCTTTTATTTTGCCACAGCACAACAAACAAGTGCCAAAGGCGGAAAAGAATTCGGCGGTGTACTCAGAATAAGTTCAAAAAACAAGGAGCTCAGTCTTTACCCTCTTGCCGACAATACCCTCGAAGCACAGCGGCTACAACAACTCATTTTTGAACCCTTACTTAAGCCTGCGCAAAACGAACGCGGCTGGCGCCATTGCTTGGCAGCTCGGATCACACTCAATGCAAAAAGGAACCAAGTTGTTATCCACTTAAAGAAAAATATCCATTTCACCGATAATCCATGTTTTCGTTTTCATTCATCAGAACTGACTGCAGAGGACGTCGCCTTTAGCCTCAGCTTAGCGTGCACGCAACAAGATAAAATCCAACAAGAACTGGTTTTACCTCAGCTCATTGTCGGAGGAGTTCAGTTTTTCAAAAAACACCAAGACCCCATAAAAGCAAGTGTAAAAGGCATACGCATCATTGATAAACACACCTTGAAAATAGAATTAACAGGGGCCTACAATCATTTTTTAAATCTACTGACCAGTCCAAGTTTGGGTATTTTGAGTAAACAAGCTGCTAAATTTTATGGGAACTTATTGCGAAAAAACCCTATTGGTACAGGTCCGTTTCTCTTGCAAAATAAAACAAACAACACCTACCTATTTGAGCGTAACCCATCGTATTGGCGGCGCGATAAATTTGGCAACCAACTCCCCTATCTCGATCGTATAGAGTTGCGCTGCGGAGTTCTGGGTCAGGTGGCACATAAGCGTTTTTTGAATAATCAGCTCGACTTGCTTTTCGACTTGCCTGTAGATGATCTTCGAGAAGCATTTGGCACGCTCAATGATGCCAAGAGGGGCAAAAATCCACTGCATGAGGTGTATATCAAAAATGCGGCAAAGGTGCACTTCATTCAATTCAATTGTAAGGGGCCGTTTCAAAATTTAGAGGTAAGAAAAGCTTTTGCGCTCGTCATTGACACCAAAACAATTTGCAATGATATTTTGAAAGGAGAAGGACAAGAACTGAATGGACAATTTATACCCAACCAAAATCAGTATAATAACAACTTGATCTTTCCAGACAACCGAAACGTTAACGAAAGAATAGCGCAAGCGAAGTTGTTACTTGGGAAAGCGGGTTATGATGCCCAACATCCCTTTCCGCCAATAATTTTTTATGTTGGGGCTGCAAAAAATACGTTGGCTTATAAATGGTCAGCGGCGGCGGCACAAATGCTTCAAAAAGCCCTAAGTATCCGTGTTGCTTTAAAAGAAACAAAAATGCCTCAACAACGCACAGGAAAAAATCATGGTGAAATGTGGCGCAGTGGTTGGGTTGGAGATTACCCAGGTGCGGAGTCTTATCTCAGGCTATTTTACAGTGGTTCACAAAATCCTATTGTGTTTAAAAACCCTAGTGTAGACGCTAACTATTTGGTTTCTATTGGCGCCAAAACGAATGAAAAACGCTTGCGCGCACAAATGCTTTGTGAAAAAGCCATCATGGATCAACAAGCCCTCATTCCTATTTACACAGAAGACTTTATCGTGCTCAATCAATTGCGCGTACGTGGCCTTCGGTTAGAAACTTCTGGGATGCTAGACTTCTCCGAGTTGTTTATCAAAGAAATAAAATAAGCTTAGCTTAGGCTTTCCTCTACCCAAGCCCTACCCCAATTTTCGTGTTCTTCTGCAGTCCATAAAGTGGGATAAAAAATGCGTTTTTGAAAACGCGGTGGTAGATACTTTTGCCAATTGGTTCCGCCCGTGGCTGCCACATCTTTGTCTTGTCTGGCTAAATAACGCACCGCAGACTTATAATGAGCTAAAGGCCAATTGATGTTTACATTGGTGTCGTTTTGACGCAATACGGCTTGAACATTTTCATCGGCTTGGTCTTCAGCACTCAAACGTAAATAAACTTGCCAAAGGTTTTTATCGCGGCAGTTGTTGCCTAATGCAATAAACTGTTCTCTGTATTTTTGTTCGAATTGGATCAGCGTTAATGTTTTTTTGCCAGTAGCAACTTCCGTAGCGCCTGCTTTCCAATAGATATGTTCAAATAGTTGGGCAATGTCGGTTACTTCTCTGAGTTGCTCACGCTGGTCTTTGGCGACTAAGTTGATGAAATCCGTACTAAAAATTTCGATCTCGCGGTATTGCGCAGACTGAAACCCGGAGGCCGGAAGCAAACTCATGCGAAACTTCAAAAATTCTTCGCGGTCCATCCCGTTGATCATGATTTCAAAACTCTTTACCAAAGCATCAAAATACCGATTGATACGCGTTACACGGTCAATAAAATGTGCTTTTGTCGGCTGCTGAATGTTGCCTAATGCCTCAAACTCGCGCAAAGCCAATTTAAAGTACAATTCAGTGATTTGGTGATACATGATAAAAACAACCTCATCTGGAAAGGATGTTTTGGGTTTCTGCAAGCTTAAAAGCGTGTCTAATTCAATATAATCCCAATAGGTCGTGACATCTGCATAAAGCAGGCCCTCTAAATAAGCATTGAAATCTTCGCCAAGCGCAGCGTACTTTTCATTTAATTGACTGAGTTTCTCTTTGAGTTCGGGTGTGATTTCCATCTTTTATTGCTTGATTTGACACTTCGAAATTAAACAAAATTTAAGTGACCAAAGAATTTTTACATTTGTGCGCGTATTACAAACCCTATGATCAATTACAACCCAAAAAACTGGCTTTCCTTTATTTTTTCATTCCACAAAAGCGACACCGCGCGTATGATGTGGAAAGAGTTGATTTACATCAGCTTACTGTCCATATTGATCACTTACACTGAAATCACCTTTTTTCCGAAGGCGTATTATCTTAAAAATTTAACAACGGTATATTCCTTATTGGGTTTTGTGATTTCGCTCTTACTTGTGTTTCGAACCAATACGGCTTATGACCGATGGTGGGAAGGTCGCAAAGCGTGGGGAGGAATGGTGAACGACAGCAGAAGTTTGAGTGCCAAGCTGAGTGCGCTGCAACTCAAGCAAGAAGAGAAAGCGGTTTTGAGCAATTTAATTACGCTATATGTGTTCAGTGTAAAAAATCATCTTAGAAATAATTTACTCCAAGATGATCCAGATTGCCTCAATAAAATCGCTGGCATAGATGTATCGGGGCATCAGCCACTGCGCATTCAACAACAACTTCGGACAGAAATTCAGAAATTATATGCTAACCAAACCATGAGCGCCGAATGCTGGTTGGCTGTTCAACGAGACCTCGATGCGCTTGTCGCTGCGCTTGGTGTTTGTGAACGGATCAAAAACACACCTATCCCTTTTTCTTATAGCCTTTTTATCAAGAAGTTTATTTTTATTTACGTGCTCACCATGCCTTTGGCTTTTGTGCCTTTATTTGGTTATTTATCGGCATTTATTTCAACTTTTGTTTTTTATGCATTAGTGAGTATGGAATTGCTCGCTGAAGAAATTGAAGATCCGTTTGGCGCCGATGCAAACGACTTGCCAACAGATCAAATTTGCCTCAACATAGAAGGCAATTGCGCACAAATTTTTGGGGCATAAAAAAAGCGCCTAGCGGCGCTTTCGGGAAAAGGGTTGTTTCTTTATTTGGACTCTTCGTCGAATATGCGTTTTGGACGCAATTGCTCAAACAAACCTAGCGTAAGCCAATAAGGAAGGATAAATCCTAATAAAAAGAATAACATCCAAAAGGCCATCCCGCCAATTAAAAGAAACATTACAATACCGAAAGTGCTCATCTTCTATTATTTTTGCA
>JACCDQ010670377.1_pt1 | contig 19566 bp, 19 predicted proteins | sample 7446031 | NCBI WGS metagenome assembly JACCDQ01 (sample SAMN15323442, study PRJNA562643) | freshwater metagenome | isolation source: river surface water | place: USA:Blue River Watershed | collected 2017-08-17
AATTGATTGCTTTTTTGAAAACCCTGACCGATTATGCGTATATAAACGATAAACGTTTTTCAGAATAATACAAAAAATGAAAAAAATAATAGTAACACCAGCTGGTAGAAAAAGGTATCTCGAGATATTGCATAAGAACATTAATAAATGCAGAGATGAATTTGACGAATGGAGAATATGGGTTAATACAGACAATAAAGATGATATTGATTATATAGAGACTTTATCTAAAAACAATGACTATATAAAATTAGACTATCTTGATATTCCCATAGATCCTAATGGGAGTCACACTGCCACAATCTGTAAATTTTTTAAAAAATGTACCGACGTTGATTCAGCATATCTTAGAATAGATGACGATGTAGTTTATATAGAAAGTGGGTCGATCAGGGACATTTTTAATTTTAGAATAGATCATCCTGAATATTTTTTAGTTTTTGGTAATATATTAAACAATGCAATTGTTACTAATCTCTATCAAGAGAAAGGTATAATCAAAAATTTTCCACACGTTTCTTATAACTGCGAGGACCCAAATGGATGGGAAAGCGGGGAATTTGCAATTGATCTGCATAACTTTTTCCTAGATAAGTATAATAAAAAAGAGATCAAGGATCTTTTTATGGAAAATTGGGTTTTATCTAATTTTGAAAGATGTTCCATCAATTCAATATCATGGTTAGGTAAAACTTTTTCTTCGTTCGGAGGTATAGTAGGAGATGCTGAGGAGATCTGGTTATCTAGCGATCAGCCAAAAAATTTAAATATGCCTAATGTTATTTTTGGTAAATCTTTATTCGTTCATTACGCATTTTCTCCTCAAAGACAAAGATTAGAAACAACGAATATACTGGAAAGATATTCAAAAATTTAAGAATATGAATAGAACAGAATTAATAAATTCTCTTATATCTAAAAATGGATATAAGTCATATCTAGAAATTGGAGTAAATACTCCGGCTCAACCTGGATATAATTGGACAGGAATACAATGTGAAATAAAACATGGTGTAGATCCAAATGTTGAAACTACTTACAGAATGACATCTGATGATTTTTTCGAAAAAGCAATTTCTCAAAAATATGATATAGTTTTTGTAGATGGATTACATTTACACGAGCAAGCATATAAAGATATCATAAATTCTTTAGATAATCTTAATGACTCCGGAATTATAGTAGTCCATGACTGTAACCCAACATCAGAAATAACTCAAAGAAGGGAAAGAGCTAGCGATGCATGGCACGGTGACGTATGGAAGTCTATAGTTCAATTAAGAACTGAAAATCCAGACCTAGAAATCTATACTGTAGATACCGATGAGGGTTGCGGAATTATAAGAAAAGGGAAACAGATTTTAGTAAAAAAAGATAACGGCGAAGATATTTATAGTTATGATTTTTTTGATGTAAATAGAAAACATCTACTCAATCTTATATCGGTTGAAGAATTCAAGAATATTTTTCTATTATAAGATATATGAAAGAAATAAAAATAGCTTTTTCTGATTTCTGGGCTGGTTTTGATTATGATCCTACAGGAAAAGAAGAATATGACAATACGATATACCGAATATTGTCTAGTCATTATCGTCTTATTATAGATAACGAAAACCCAGATTTTCTGTTTTTTAGTGTATTTGGTGGAGCTCACCAGAATTTCCAAAATTGCAAAAAAATATTTTATACCGGAGAAAATAGAAGACCCGATTTTAGTCTATGTGATTATGCAATAACATTTGATTATTTAAATGATCCTAGACACCACAGATTTCCGTTATCTGCTTTAATACTCTTAGAAAGGGAGATTAGGGAATTTCCAAGGAATCAAGATCTTGAATTAATTAGATCAAAAAAATCAAAGTTCTGTAATTTCGTTTTTTCCAATCCTAGGGGGGAGGCAAGAAATATACTTTTCCATGAACTATCCCAATACAAAAAAGTTGATGCAGGAGGTATGGTTTTTAATAATATAGGGGGAACTGTATCAGATAAGCTTAAATTCATAGATCAATATAAATTTACTATTGCTTTCGAGAATAGCGAGCATGAGGGATACACTACGGAAAAATTAGTTCATCCTAAACTGGTAGATAGCATACCAATTTACTGGGGAAATCCTCTTGTATCTCTAGACTGGAATACTGAAGCCTTTGTGAATTACTATGATCACATGAGCATAAGAAAAATGATCGAGTATATTAAGGAAATAGATAATGATGATTCATTATACTTCGGTATTCTAAGAAAAAGTCACTATAATCAGAGAAATGTTCCCGCCGATCACGATGTAGATAATCTACTCGTTTTTCTAAAAAGTATTCTTAATAGTGAAATTTAATACTATCGGACCCATATAATTTATATGGGAAAAATTATAGTAACAGGTGGAAAGGGATTAGTTGGAAGATGCTTCGATTCAGATAGATTTTTCAGATCAACCTCCACTAATTTAACCGAAAGAGATCAAGTTAGAAACTATCTACAATCAGTAAAAGCTGATGGCATAATTCATACTGCAGCGAAAGTTGGAGGGGTCAAGGGAAATATGTCATTCCCCGCTGATTTCACTTATCAAAATTTAATGATGAACACCATCCTAATAGAGGAGGCAAGATTAGCTGGTATAAGAAAACTGATTTCTTTTGCATCTACTTGCGTTTTTCCGGATAAGGCAGAATATCCTCTAACTCCAGAACAAATCCATTTGGGGCCGCCCCATTCATCCAATTATGGGTATGCCTATGCTAAAAGGATGGCGGATGTACAGATTCAAGCTTATCGTGAACAGTATGGGGTTAACTATTTTTCAGTAATCCCGTGTAATATTTATGGTCCTGGAGATAATTACGATCTGGAAAATGGTCACGTTATCCCAGCTCTAATTCACAAGTTTTATCTTGCAAAAGAAAGGAACGAAGATGTAACTATATGGGGATCGGGTAATCCACTAAGGGAATTTATCTTTTCTAAGGACGTAGCAAAATTAGTAGAACTTCTTTATGATAATTATGACTCCGGGGTACCTGTTATCTTATCAACAGGGGAAGAAGTGTCGATAGGAGATATTGTTTCTATAATAGCAGAAATATTCGAATTCAAAGGAAAGATTATCTTCGATAAGGATAAACCGGAGGGACAATTTAGGAAACCAAGTGACAATTCAATCATAAAAGAAATGTTCCCTGATTTTAAATTCACTCCAGTAAAGGATGGTTTAAGAGAATCTGTAGAATGGTTCATTAGTAATTATCCAAACGTAAGGAAATAATGAGAAATAAAAAAAGAGCACTAATAACTGGAATAAACGGACAAGATGGAAGCTATCTTGCTGAATTCCTTTTAGATAAGGGATACGAAGTATTCGGAACAATCAAAAGAAACTCTGTATCTGAAAATCAAACTTCCCGATTAGATTCAGTATATGATCATATAAAGGACAATTTAATTTATGCAGATTTAACTGATGTTCCATCTTTGCTACATGCTTTAAGAGTTTCTGATCCGGATGAGATCTATAACCTTGCTGCACAATCTCACGTTAGAATTTCTTTCGATCAACCGGTTTATACAGCAAATGTTACTGGAATGGGTACACTGAATATGTTGGAAGCTATTCGTATCCACAATCCTAAAATAAAGCTATATCAAGCATCATCTTCGGAAATGTTTGGAAATAGTATAGACGATGATGGATACCAAAGGGAGACAACCCCTATGAATCCCGTATCGCCGTATGGATGTTCTAAAGTATTTTCATACAATATAGTTAGGAACTACCGAAATTCTTACAATCTATATGCTTCTAATGGTATCCTTTTCAATCACGAATCCCCCAGAAGGGGAACTAATTTTGTCACAAATAAGGTGGTAAAGGCAGCGGTAGAGATAAAACTCGGGTTAGCTAAACAACTAGCATTAGGTAATCTAGATGCAACTAGAGATTGGGGCCACGCGAAAGATTACGTGGAGGCTATGTGGATGATTCTACAACAGCCAAATCCTGGTGATTTCGTTTGCTCTACTGGAATTTCACACTCTGTCAAGGATCTAGTGGAATACGTATTTGGAAAATTAGATCTGGATTGGAGAGATTATGTAACATGTGACGAGAAATATCTAAGACCCGAGGAACTTCATGATCTTAAGGGGGATTCCAGTAGATTAAGGAGCCTTACTGGATGGGAGCCTAAATACACTTTCGAAACGATGCTTGATGAGATGATAGATTTCTGGTTGGATCATTATAAGCCATAATTAACAACAAACAACCAAGGAGAAACTGTAGCCTTTAGGTTACAGTTTTTTTTGTGATATATAGAAGAAAAATCTTAAAAAATGAATAGAGTATTAAGCTTTTCAAATTATCAAAAACTTTACGAAGCTGAGGAAAATACCTCCTCTAAAGCTGCTGCACAAATCGTTGATTTATTCTTCCAAGCATATGGTACTATAGTAACTAAAATTGGAGATTATAAGGAAGCAATCGATGATCTTTTAGCTGTAGCTGAAGAGAAGGATACAGTTAAAAAGGGCCAGATAATGGCAAATATGATAGATAAGGTTGTTAAAAAAGTTGATCCTACATATAAAGAAGCTGGTGATGCTCTTTTACAGGTAGCCAAGAAAATTCAGGAGGTCTACACTAATTTGATTTCTACTGAAGAAGGAAAGGCATCCCTAGAGGAGATCAATAAAGCTATCTATAGACAGATTCTAGCCAAGCAACAAGGATTAACTGCTGCTTCTAAAGAGATTAAAGCAGAAGATACTAAGGATAAAGCTAATGAATCTATGGCGTATGGTTATCTTTATGAAAAGAATACCTTCGACGACGAAAGGAATTCTCTTATTACTAAGATTAAACCCCTTTATGCAGAAGTAGTACAACAAGCAAAAAATGCGACATCGGAGGGGATTAAATCTAAATCAGTTGAGATAGCTAAAAAATTAAAAGCAATGTATTTAATTATCTCTGACACTGATAAGTTTGAATCTATGAAAAGAAAGGAAAGACTTACAACTCTTGAAAAATATAACACCGAATACGAAACCCTTGTTTCTGAATTAAATGATGCAAGAAAGAAAGAGTTATTAAAAATTGGGGTGGATAAGAAAATCTCTTCCGGTCTTGATGAAATCATTAAACTCATTAACACAGCTACTGAAAAAATTACTGCCATAGATAATAAGAAAGCAGAGGATCAAGCTAAAACGGGTGATGAAAAGAAAGAAGAGGAAAAGAAAGACGATAAAGAAGAAAAAGAATACAGCGAGATAAAATCAGGAACTGTAGAAAAATCCAATCTTTCTGCCAAAGGTGAATTCGTAGAACAGATTAAATCATTCCAAGAGACCTTTAATACTTTATTCCCTAACGAGAAAATAAAGGCAGATGGTCTATATGGTAAAAACACGGAGAAGGCAGTTCTTAAAGTTGCTAATCTTGTGGGTGGATTGATAGGAGAGGATCTTGCTAAAGGAACCGAATCTGGTAAAAAATTAACACCAGAACTACAATCTGCAGCTGCTAGCTATATTGAAAACAAGGATAGGATCAAATAACTTATCGGGGTTTCAGCTGGAACTAAAAGCGGAGATTCCGGTGAGGATAAAGGAGAAGGTGACGAAGAAAAGTAATTAGAAATGATAGAAAATTACCATAACTTCTATAAAAACTCACTACTAGAAAAGGAGGAGGATATAGAGACTAAAAAGAATATATCCTACGAAAAAGCAGACACAGGAAAAAGCTCTGCTGATTCGTATAGAATTCTTTTACAAGAGATATTTAGTGCTATAGATGCTATGACCACTTTTGTATCTCCAGCAAATCCTGAGGTTTTAAAAAAAGTATCAGAAAATAAATCCTCATTAGCATCATCCTTAAAAAATAATACGGATTCACATAAGACACTTTTAAAAGGACTTATTTCTTTATCTTATAAGATATCCGATGAGATGCCGGTAAATTACTCTACAGAAAATATAAGCAAAGAGTATAAAGAACAGGAATCTAAATTATCTGCCCAACTTAATGATAAAACTATAACACAGGAAGAGTACGATGAAAAACTCAAGAGCCTAATTAATGCAGCAGATAAAGAGATGGAAAAATCAAAAGATGTATATTACCAGAAGTCCCAAGAGATTTTAAAATATTATTCGGAAGCTATTAAAGCTTTCTCTGAAGGTGCTACAAAAGATTTAGATACTATAGAAAAAGAAGAAGCAAAAGAGGATATAGACTCAGAATTGAACTTTACTGATTGGTTATCGGATATTACCAGTTATGCTGAGTCTGTACTTTACGGAACAAAAAAAGCCAAATAAATGACCGATAGATTAGTAGAAGACTTTGGAGGATTTTTAGCTAGCGCTAGAGGGTTTCTTGGCGGGGTTAAACAAGGAGCATCGGATGCTCTGGGTAAAACAATTTTTGCACCTAAAGAAAAATCTGTTGCTGAACTTCCATCTGATGTTTATTCGGCGGAAATATTAAAGAGCTCTATCATAGCAACAGCAAATAAAATTGGCAATATATTGATGGCTTTACCTCAACAAGACCAATCCGCGGCAAAGTCATCTATTAGTGAAGTAACGACTTTTCTAAAAGACGCTTACGGAAAAATAGAATCTATTATAGTCGATTCTAAAAAAGTAATAGTGGCTAGAAATCAGGGTAAGCCTACTCCCGAAGGTGCAATGCTGGATAAAACTAGGACTGCAACTCTAAATGATATCTCGTCCAGATTGGAACAAATAAATAGACCTGATGGTGTTATTTATAAATGGAAGAATGAATTTCTGGGTAAGCATAACGAAAAACTGGTATCTGCTTCATATTTAGATAAGGGGCTAGCTCTGATAGCAAAAGCTGAATCCTTAAGATTAGAGATAGAGGATGTAAAAAAATACAAGCAAAATATCAAAGATCTAGAAGCTGAGGAGGTAGTAAAGAGAAGTATAGAAGCTGGTAAGGAGGTCGTTCAAGGTGAAGATGGCGATAATAGACCATATAAACCAAAGGACGTGAAGGTTTTCTCAAAGGACGATGAGGAAACGGAGATTGTACAGGCATATAGAGATAGACTCAAAAATCTAGGTATAGAATCATCAGGTAGCGGAAAATACTCTAGTTCGGACGAGGATGCAACTAAAAAAGCAATGACTTATCTAGGAACTGTCACAGGTAAGGTTTATGGAACGGACGATGAGGCATTTAAAGATTTCCAAAGAGATCTTGGTATGTTCGATGCAAATAGGGATAAAATTAAGGAATTGATAAAATAATTTCCTTTGGATGAAACAAAAATCCAAACTGGAGCTAAGATAATTATCTAATGGGACCCGGGGTTGATATTATCTAAGAGTATCTAAAGAGCCCAATTTTAAAAACCCAATCTAAAGAGAAACATATCCCAGTCTTTGCTGTATGATTTATAAACAGTAAAGATATTAATTATGGCTAAAACAACATCTTCTGGAAGCTTTTCTTTCGCGTCATTGGATAAAGAGCTTTCTAAAATCTCAGGATTCGAAACAGGTTCATTATTAGAAAACAATTCTTTTAGTGAAGTTGATGAATGGATTCCTACCGGAAACTATCTATTAAATGCACAGATATCAGGATCTCTATTTGGAGGTGTACCTAATACCAGATCATTTGGTGTTATGGGTGATCCAGGTACAGGTAAATCCTTCTTCTGTTTAAACGTAGTAAGGGAGGCTCAAAAAATTGGATATAATGTTATTTATTGCGATACCGAAGGAGCTATAGATAAATCTAGTGCTATTAAATTCGGAATCGATTCTGCTAATATTCGTTATCAACCTATTCAAACGGTTTCCCAGTTTCAGACATTTACATCTAACGTAATCGATCTTGTTAAAAAAGCTAAATCTAAGGGAGAAAATCCAAAGATCCTACTAGTTTTAGATTCTCTAGGTATGTTAAGTACAGATAAAGAGCTGGCTGATGCAATGAAAGGACACAATGCTGCAGATATGGGTGCTAAAGCTAAGGAACTTAGAAAGTTGTTCAGAGTAATTACTCTTGATCTTACAGCTGCTAAGATTCCTTTAATCTGTACTAACCACGTTTACGCTGGAGGTGGATATGTTCCAACTAAAGAAAGCTCCGGTGGAGATGGTCCTATTTTCGCAATGTCAGTTGTTGCTTTCTTATCTAAAGCTCAATTAAAAGATGGATCCGGTACTAAAACTGGTATTATTGTTACATCCACATTAAAAAAAAGCAGGTTCACTATTCCTGAACAGGTAAAATTCCACATTTCATTCTCCCATGGTATGAATCCTTACGTTGGTTTACAAGACTACGTTTCGTGGGAAGCTTGCGGTATTGAAAGAGGAAAATTTGAAGAGGTAAAAGATCCAGTAACAGGTAGGAAAGAAAATGTATTTAAACCCAACGCTTCATCTACAAGATGGGGAGTTAGGCACTTAGGTAAAACTGTTGCTTCTACTGAATTGTTTACTGAAAAGGTTTTCACTAGAGAAGTACTGGAGCAGTTAGACGAAAATGTCATTAAGGATAAATTTAGATTCCCTGATCTTGCTGATCATTCCGATATACTAGACGATCTTGTTACAGAGGGAGATAATTCTGAAGTAAATGAAAACGTCGAAGATTAAGTTTAAATATTTGATGGGTTTATGGAAAACCCTACCCGAATATCCAAATCCAGATGATGTCATATATGAAATATCTTTATATTTGATGAAAGACGGAAGACCAAATGGTGATTTCAGTGAACAGACATTTAATTCTATATTTGGCAAAAATTGGTCGGGAGAAAAAGTAGGAGAGGTTATCAATCAAATGATTTCTTCTGGATCCATTCAGGAAGTAGAAAAAAAGACTGGTAATAAAAAATGGTATTCCATAAAAGAAAATCCTTATTATTAGAATATGATAGTTGGACTAGATGAATATAGACATAAGTATGATTTCTCTAATGTAAGAGGAATCATACATGTCGGTGCTCATTGGGGTCAGGAATATTCGGATTATAATAATTATTTTTCTAAAGATATTACTATACATTGGTTCGAACCACAAAAAGAAATATACGATCTTTTAGTCAAGGAACTAAATGATAAGCCAAATAATTATTTTTACTGCTTTGGATTAGGATCAAAAAACACAAATCTACCTATTTGGAAAGAAAGTGGTAACAATGGACAGAGCTCTTCATTTAGTAAACCCGACAAGCACCTTTCCATTTATCCCCATATAAAATTTGAGGAGTCTGATTTGATAGAAATAAGAACATTAGATAGTTTTAAGATTCATGATTCTAATGTTCTAGTTATTGACGTTCAGGGATTTGAATTGGAGGTTTTAAAGGGATCTTTAGATACACTGGATAGAATAGATCACATCTTTTGTGAGATTAATTCGGATAGTCTTTATTTAGATTCCCCTAGCGTAGATGAAATAAATTCTATTCTATCTACTAAAGGATTCATACTCCGAGAGGATTGGTGGACAAGCGGCAATTGGGGAGACGGATATTGGAATAAACATTAAAAATAAATTGGATAATTAAAAGGAAATGGATTTAACACACTCAGAGAACATTATTTTAAGGTACGTAATTGATTCTTCTACATATTTGGAAACTTGTAAGAAGGATTTCTTTAAGAATGAAGATTTAGGAGAGATATTTTTTGCGGTTAAGGAATTTTGGGATAAATACCACGAAATGCCAACTAGTGATCAACTAATAGAGGCATTTAAAATAAAAGGGGAATCTGATAAGCTGCAGTCTTCAGAGATAAGATCAATATATGATATAGATCTTAGCAAGTATGAGGATGATTGGTTAAGAGAAACCACTGAGTTTTTTATTGAATATAAGAATTTAACTAAATCCGCAGTTGATGCTTTAAAGTACATACAATCAACTCCAGTTTCTTCAGATAACATAAAAAATGTTATCGATACATTTAAAAATATAATAGTCGATAGAAATAACATCGACTTTAGTTTTGATGAGGGATTAGATTTCTTTAATCCGGAAAACCATAAGCAATTAAAGCAGAATACATTTTCTAGCGGATATCCTTTTATTGACACCGTTCTCGGAGGTGGATTTTCAGCAAAGGCTCTTTATGTTTTTATGGGTATGCCTAAAGTAGGTAAATCCCTATGGCTTGGTAATTTAGCTGCTTCCGCAGTAAAAAGTGGACATAATGTTGCTGTTATCTCTTTAGAGATGATAGATCGAAAATACGTTAAAAGAATGGGGGCTAATATCTTAGGAATCCCCGTTGGAGAATATAATGATACTGCCGATGATGAAACGGCAATAAAAAAGAAACTGAATTCGGTTACATATGATAACCTGAGAGTTCCTGGACAACTTTATATCAAAGAGTTTCCAACATCTCAGGCTTCTGTTAACGACGTGGAAAGATACTTAAAGAAAATTGAGGAAAACAAGGGAATTAAATTTAAGGTGATTGTGGTCGATTATATTAATATTATGAAGAACTGGAGAAATCCAAATTCAGAGAACACTTATATGAAAATTAAGCAAATCGCCGAGGATTTAAGAGGTATGGCTATGAATAACAATTGGTCAATCATAACAGCAACTCAAACTAAACAAGGTGACTTCGATGCCTCGGATTTAAGTATTAACTCAGCAGCAGAATCCTCTGGATTAGTTGCTACTGTTGACGGAATGTTCGGGATTATACAAGATCCTATTATGTACGCTAACAGGGAGTATAAATTAAAAATCCTGGCTAACCGGGATGATGGATATAAAAATGCTTATAAGGTGTTCTCAGTTGATTACCGTTATATGAGAATAACGGAAGATCCGAATGTGCAGATGCACACGGAGTAAAATAACAAATTGAGAATGGACGATAATAAAATCGAGCCTAAAAAGCAGTTAGGTGACAAAATATTTGGGGCTCATAATAACCCAACTAAGGATTCAGATTACGGGGATACCTTTGGTATAGACAAGGATAGTCTATTAATAGGTGAATCGTACGATGAGGAGGATTACCTACATAAGAAAAGATTGGAAGAACTAGTTTATGAGGCTTTCCAAACATCTAGATGGTTTCCACTTAGTTATAAGAAGAAAATACCAAAGGATTTGGTTCCACATTTATTTCAGGAAGTCTTAGAAAAACTAGAGGAGACTGAATATTCTTTCTCTGAAAAATTTGTTTCGATATGTGATTATGTTCAGATTTCATATGTTAAAGCATATGAGATAACCCCTATTAAATACAAGGAGATGATCATAAATGAATTGGAAACTAAATATCAAATATTATCTAAAAAGAAGATAACAAGATTATTTTAAATTGATTATTATGGATTTCCCTGACTTGGGTCAAAACACAGGAGCTAAGAGAGTTTGGTTTATTACTGATACACATTTAGGGGTAAGAAATAATTCTAACGAGTGGATAGAACAAATCAGGGAATATTTTTTTGACTGGTTTTTCCCTCTGGTTAAGAAACATTATAAACCTGGAGATGTTCTTATACATCTTGGAGATTTTTTCGATTCTAGACAGAGTATAAACCTTAAGGTACTTAATCTTGGTATTTCTGTTGCAGAGGAGGTTTCCAATATATTCGAAGACGGTGTTTATTTCATAGTTGGAAATCATGATATATGGGGAAAGACCACAAATGAGGTAAATTCACTAAAATCAATAAAATGGATACCAGGTTTATCTATACTGGAAGATCCAGCTTCGATTACTTTGGGTGAGCGAAAATTCTTTATGATGCCATGGAGGAAAGATCATGAGGAGGAGGAGTACACATTAGAAAGAGCTTTACCACACGATGTACTATGTTGTCATACTGACATTAGAGGATTAAAATTTAATAGATATGTAAATATCGAAACTGGAGCCAACAAGGATAAATTCAATAAATTTAGCAGGGTTTATTCTGGCCATATACATTACGCTCAGAAAGTTGGAAATATTAACATGCTAGGATCTCCTTATGAATTAACGAGATCTGATATGGATAACGATAAATCTATAACCCTATTGGATCTTTCCACTATGAAAGAGGAGGTATTTATTAATGATTTTTCTCCCCGATTCAAGAAGCTTTATTTTAGTGATATAATCAACATGTGTCAGGAAGAGCTAGAGCCTCTTTTTAGAAACAATTTCATTGATATCATGATCGATCCCGTCATGTCTCTAAAGGCTCCACTTAATATACTAACCGATACTATAAATACCCAGAGAGCTTTAAAATTTCACCCTTATGATCCAAATCAGACCAGCTTGTCTCAACAGATGGTTGAATCGGAGGGTAAGCAATTCAATGTTGTTGATTTCATAAAGGATTACGTCGATACAATGGATTGTGATGATGAGACTAAATCTAAAATAATAAAGAGTTTAAGCAGCTTGCACAAGATAGTAGTAACGCAGGATCAGGACAATAGAATAGCATGAGAATCTTAAAGATAGAATGGAAAAACTTTTCCTCTTACGGTAATAAAAAACAGACATTAGATTTTCCCGAAGAATCTTCTCTTTTCCAGATAGTCGGGGAGAACGGTGCAGGTAAAACATCAATCTCTCAGGTCATAGCATTTGGTCTATATGGTAAAGTAGAGGGTAAAAAACTAGGAGATATTCCCAATAGAATAAATGGGCATACATGGGTTAAAGTAGAATTCGAGAACAATGGAAAAATAATTACAGTGGAAAGAGGTCTAGAACCCTCAATATTCACACTCCATATAAATGGGATCCTTTATGATCAAGCGGGGAATAGCAACGTCCAGGATTATTTAACCAATGATCTTATAGGGATACCATATTACGTTTTTAACAATACTATTTCTTTATCTATAAATGACTTTAAGTCTTTTATAAAAATGAGTCCGCAAGACAAGAGAGCAATAGTTGATAAAATATTTGGATTCCACATTTTGAATCAAATGAGGGAGATTCTTAAAGGAGAGAGTAAAAAGATCAAAGATGATTTAGTACTTATCCAAGGAAAGATCTCAACAGTAGATAGCAGTATAAACGAATCAAATAAGGAAATGGAGTCTTTAGTTGATGAGATAGAAAAACAATCTAAAGAGAAGATTACCGAATTGAGCAATTTACTGAATAAATTTCTAGACCTACAGAAAATACATTCCTCTAGAGTGGATGAATTTAAAACGGAAGAAGAAAATCTAAAATCGATAAGTGAAGAATCTACTAAGCTCTTAATTCAAACCAGAGCGGCATTTAATGATCTAGAGAGAAGAATTAAGCTGTATGAACTTGAAAAATGTCCCTCGTGCGAGAGCGATCTTTCTGGATCATTTCATCAGAGCATGAGGGAGAGCCTGGGTCAGGAAAAAACAAAAGAGTCAGATAAATTAAAGGAATGCGAGGACGCTTTAATTCAAATAAAAGAATCTGAATCTGAGCTTAAAAATAGAAAAAAAGAATTAATAGATAAGGGCAATAAAATAGAGCTCAAGATAAAAGAAATTCAGGGTGAAATAAAAAGGACCGAAAATTTAAAGTCTGGTAGCGAGCTTAAGAGTCTTGAAAAAATAATAAAAAACTTAAATGATTCCAAAGAAAAATTAAACCAGGATTCATTTAAGGTCATCGATAAATCAAACTGGTTAAAAACTTTAGATGATATTTTAGGAGAGAAGGGCGTTAAACAAATGGCAATAAAAACAATACTTCCTTCACTAAACGGAGAAATTTCAGAATTACTAGTTGCTTTAAATCTAGATTATCGTGTTGTATTCGATGAGGAATTCAAAGCTTCTATATACCATATGGGAATAGAAATACCAACTCAAACTCTAAGTACTGGAGAAATGAAGAAAGTTGATTTTGTAGTTCTTATCGCTATTATGAAGCTAATGAAACTAAAGTTTTCCACTATAAATCTTTTATTTCTCGATGAGCTATTTAGCTCGGTTGACCCAGAGGGAGTAACATCCATATTATCGATACTCAAGAAGAATTCTAGAGAAATGGGTTTAAATATCTTTGTGATAAATCATGCACAGATGCCACATGAGATATTCGATTGGAAACTAGAGGTAACTAAAACTAATAATTTCTCATCCATATCATTAGATAAGTTCTAGTGAATATATAGAGGAAAGAATATAAAAGCTTTGCCTCTTCCTAAGAAATTCATAAGAAAAAGATTAATAGTTGCTAATCCTGAGGAGCTAAAAAAGGAAGCAACTAAAACTCCTAGACAGGAGATGAAAGAAACTGAGATCTCCAAGAATAAGATCCCGCAGTTAACTAATTTCCCTGCTACTTCAATAGTACCAAGAACATCCGGTTCTGGAGCTTTAGGTATAGGTTATTTGAAACCTAGACCCAATATTGCTCAAACGTACGACGTTCAACTTTCTCCTCAAGGGAAGCCTATTGTAAGTAAGCCTAAGCTTTATTTATATTTCTTTGTAAAATACGATAATATGGATGTTTCTATTGGTATTGGAAGACATCTAAAATCTTTTAATGTGATACTAACTCTAAGCCCAACAACAGTAAAAGATGTTTCTGAAATGCTTGGGGTTTCTGCAGAAACGATTACACCTTTAACAAAAACGGAATATCTAAATAACTCATTTGATCATCCCACTTACATTAATGATTCAAACACACCACTTCAGATAAGATATGCTGAAATTGCTATACTTAAACAGATAACTCCAGGTAGACTTGATAATATACCTTTAGGATTCCCTGATTTTGATAGTACACCTGATGGAATAGTTAACGTACAAGGTCCGATACCTTCAGCCCCTTATACTGATTTTACAAGTTCTACGGGGGCTACTTCTTCGGTAACAATAGTTCCTGGAGGAACAGTTGGCTTTAAGGATACAACTGTAAATACACCTTGGCAATTTGCCCCTACTGGATGGTATTGGGAATTTGGTGCTTCAGCTTCCCCTACAGGAAGTACGCAGCAAAACCCAGTTGTAGCATATGGATCTACTGGAAGTTATACGGTAACCCTAACTGCTTCAAATTCAACAGGGTCCACCACAAAAACAAAAACTAATTTTGTAATAGTAACTAATTAATATGTCAGGATTTTTAGAAAAATATAACACGGATGAGGTATTCCTAAGAGGATTAATAACATCGTTATTAAGATCATTAAATGATAAATTAAGGTATATCCAGATAAACGATCAGCAGGAAGTTTTAGAGGTCTTTATACCATTCTTTTATTCAATGACAGGGGATGAAGCATTCTTGCAGGATTTTTTTATGATTTATCAAAATTGTAAAACTGATAAACCTCTTGCGGAAGGAAATTATGATGTTTTACCTAGAGGAATAGTTTCTTATCAGGGATCTGATATTAATACGGGAGGTCTCGGTAATAAATTTACAAGAATGACCTACACTAGAGAGGATCTTCAGGGAGAGATGAAGGCATATTCTTCGATGACTAATTCGATACCACTGAACGTTACGTTCAATGTACAAATGAAAATAGACACCGTTTTAGACTCGTTTAAGATATATCAATCGGTTATCCAGACTTTCTATAAGACGTACACATTTAGCTTTGAATACGACGGTTTTAGGATACCTGCGCAAGTGGGATTTCCGGAGGCTTATGAGAACACTAAGCAATTTGAATTTAGCTACCAAAATCAGGAATACATACAATTTCAATTTTCGATACAAGTGGAAACATATCTTCCAGAAAAAGATCTTGCAACGGAAAGATTTAGAGGTAATTTAATGCAGGCCGGAATTAGAATGCAGCAGGATGTTAGTAAAAGAACACTAGGACCAGATAACACTGAAATTCTATAGCTTATTTCTATCCTTTGCCACGGGATAGTATTTTCTTTTTGAATATATAGCATAAATAATTCCATAGAAAGTGGCGAACAATAATGAATTAAACTTATTGCCTTTAACTTCTAGAATAATAGATGGAAGTAATAGCCAGACCCAGGATCAGCTTTATTTTGTTGGTACTGGTAAAAACTATGTCAGAAAATCAGATTCACAGGAGTCTATCGAAGTTAAATCTTCCGGTAACTTCTACGTGAATCAGAACCCTTTGGGAAAAACGTTTAATGACATACTGGACGGAGGTGATTCTGGAAGTAACCAGCAATTCATTGCACCTGTAATAGGAGGGGTGTCACCAACTAGGAAAAGCGGAATTTAAAAAAAATAGGAAGCAATGGCTTTTAGAATACAAATAAGAAGAGACACTTCAGCAAAATGGTCTTTAAATAATCCCATTTTGCTAGAGGGTGAAATTGGATATGAGACCAACACCACCTATATGAAAATAGGCGACGGGGTTACCCCTTGGAATAACCTATCTTATTGGCAAGGTGGATTAACTGGGGCTGGACTTGTTGTAAAACAGAACGGGTCGACCGTTCAATCACCAACATCCAATCTTAATTTCTCTAATGATTTTGTAGTAGTAAGTGGAACTAATTACACAGCTACTGTTGGGTTGGCTTCTTCTCCTAGTGGTACATCTCTTAATATATTTGAGGATGGAGTTGAAGGACTAACCGGAGCAACCGGACTTAATTTTACAGGAAGACCTGGTGCGGTAACTACAAATGGTAAAGTTGCCAATATAAACCTATTAGATCCATACAACTCTTATTTTTCTGTTACTGTCCTACTTAGTGGTGGTAACTTCTCCGCTTTCACATCATCAAGAGGTCCAGACGGAAATGCTTTAACTGGATCCCCTTGGAATTTTACTCTATCTAATACTGGAAATAATATAACAGTAACACACAATACCGGGGGTAAACCAATAAGTCTTGCAACTTATGGTACTAATGGAACTAACGTTTTTATTAGGAATCCTATTGGTACGTCTACTGGAGCTTTCTCGTTGACTTCTAATCTTGCTTCTAGCGCATTTACCGTATATGGGGTTAATCAAACTAATACAGGAGCAGATTTAGCGGGAACAGTTGAAATAGCTTGGACATTTGGTGCTACTGCTTAATATATTATTTAAAGGTAAAAAAGAATGGATTTCGATAGAGCTTTAATATTTCCGCCTAAACTTTTATATGGGTACACAGTATTCGGTAGTATTACTGTAGAAGAGTCATATAATAGTACAGGAAATCCCTACAACGGATTTCCATATAGATGGCAAGTAAATATTAATGTATCTCCTCAACAACACTCAAATCCTAATACCCCGACCCCTTATATCTATGATGCTAACGACATCACAGAGGGAATGTGGATCGGTCAAATTAACGGTTACACTTACAAGATAGTAGAGATAGTATCGGTAATAGGAAATGAAAATCTAATTGCAATAGTAGAGGATACGGATTTCCTGAATCTTATATCATCACCTGATCAAACAGGAAATAATTCACCATACGAGGATTTGCCACTTGTCATCTTCAATCTAGATGATAACGGGAACCCGATACTAAATCCTATACAATCTCAAAGTAGTCAGTTACCTGATTACTCTTATTGGGTTAATGATATTGAATCTAGATTTAAATTTAGAAACTACTATCAGAAATTCTTCTATATTTCACCAGGTGAAAATCCAACAGGATTAACGGGGGGAGATCCTGTTTATCTTGCTCCTGATTCAACATTCATTAAGGTTGATTCAACAAGTCAAGATCAGGTTGATAAGATATTTGGATACGTTTCCGGAGGAAATCTTCCATTACCAGGACATCTTACAGTAATGCCTTCCGGTAGGTACGTGACTGATTTACCGGGATTAACAGGAGCAACTGGAGATGTACTATATCTGAATACTGTTAGTGGAACTAACAATCTAACTCCCACAAAACCAGCTACCGGTCCGGTTAAGCCAGTTTATCTTAAGATAACTGATACCACCGCTATACTGATAAGCTCGGGAGGCGGATCTTCTAGTGCTTCAATAACATCGTCTGGATCTAGTGGTTCATCAGGATCTAGCGGAGAATCAGGATCTAGTGGTTCATCAGGATCTAGTGGTTCATCAGGATCTAGTGGTTCAACAGGATCTAGCGGATCTAGCGGTTCGTCGGGATCTAGCGGTACATCAGGATCTAGCGGAAATAGTGGATCTAGTGGAACTAGTGGAACTTCTGGTATTAGCGGAGCTAGCGGAACTAGTGGATCTAGCGGTTCATCCGGACAGTCAGGTTCATCTGGTTCTAGTGGTTCATCAGGTTCTAGCGGATCTTCTGGATCTAGCGGAGCTAATGGTTCATCCGGATCTAGCGGAGAATCCGGATCTAGTGGTTCATCAGGATCTAGTGGATCTTCCGGTTCATCAGGATCTAGTGGAACAAGTGGTTCATCAGGTTCTAGTGGTGAATCCGGATCTAGCGGATCATCAGGATCTAGCGGAACTAGTGGTTCTTCGGGATCTAGCGGTTCTTCTGGTTCTAGCGGTACAAGCGGATCTTCGGGATCTTCGGGATCTAGTGGAACAAGTGGTTCATCAGGTTCTAGTGGTGAATCTGGATCTAGTGGATCATCAGGATCTAGCGGAGCTAATGGTTCTTCAGGTTCTTCAGGTTCTAGCGGTTCTTCAGGTTCTAGCGGTGAATCTGGATCTAGTGGATCATCAGGTTCTAGCGGAGCTAACGGATCTTCGGGTTCTAGTGGAACAAGCGGTTCACCAGGATCTAGCGGAACAAGCGGATCTTCCGGTTCTAGCGGAACCAATGGTTCTTCTGGCTCGTCAGGTTCTTCTGGCTCGTCAGGTTCTAGTGGATCTTCCGGTTCATCAGGAACAACTGGTTCATCAGGATCTAGCGGATCTTCCGGTTCATCAGGTTCTAGTGGATCTTCCGGTTCATCAGGAACATCAGGTTCATCAGGATCTGGAGGTTCATCAGGATCTAGCGGATCTTCCGGTTCATCAGGAACAACCGGTTCTTCGGGTTCATCAGGAACAACAGGATCGTCAGGAACATCTGGTATAAGTGGTGCTAGTGGAACAAGTGGATCCTCCGGTTCATCAGGAACAACGGGTTCATCTGGTTCATCTGGTTCATCAGGAACAACTGGTTCATCAGGATCTAGTGGTTCATCAGGTTCATCAGGTTCATCAGGATCTAGCGGTTCATCAGGTTCATCAGGTTCATCAGGAACAAGTGGATCAAGCGGATCTTCAGGAACAACAGGATCGTCGGGATCTAGCGGTTCATCGGGTTCTTCTGGAATAAGTGGTTCTTCAGGTTCATCAGGAACAAGTGGTTCAAGCGGTTCTTCTGGTTCTTCTGGAATAAGCGGTTCATCGGGTTCATCAGGAACAAGTGGATCTTCGGGATCCAGTGGTTCATCAGGATCTGGTGGATCTTCGGGATCTTCTGGAACATCAGGTTCATCAGGTTCATCAGGTTCTTCTGGAACAAGTGGATCTAGTGGATCTAGTGGAACAACAGGTTCATCGGGATCTTCTGGAACAAGTGGATCTAGTGGATCATCAGGTTCTTCAGGAACATCGGGTTCTTCAGGTTCTTCTGGAACAAGTGGATCTAGTGGTTCATCAGGAACAACGGGTTC
>JACCDQ011557066.1_pt1 | contig 19561 bp, 20 predicted proteins | sample 7446031 | NCBI WGS metagenome assembly JACCDQ01 (sample SAMN15323442, study PRJNA562643) | freshwater metagenome | isolation source: river surface water | place: USA:Blue River Watershed | collected 2017-08-17
CGGCCGGCGCATTCAACACTTTTTGTGCAGCGATGGAGCCACTGGCACCTCCCAGGTTGTCCACGATCACTGTTTGTCCTAGGTTCTTGGACAGTGTGTTGTTGACCGTGCGAGCAATCACATCAGACAAGCCCCCTGCTGGGTAGGGCACCAACAGCGTGACGGGTTTGCTGGGGTAGGCATCTGCCTGGGCGGATGCTGCAACAAACAAGCTGCAAAGCGCTGCAAGTAGGTTCAGAGTTGTACGGCGATTGAATGTCATGGGTTGTCTCCTTGTTAATGTGCATGAATCGTAAGAAGTGGTGGTTTGCATGTCCAATGCATAATAAACAAGATATCCATAATTTAAATGCATTGATTGGACGTCTGATGACTTTGGTGCAATTGCGACATTTTTTAGAGCTAGCCAACACCGCTTCGTTCAGCAAGTCTGCTGTCAAATTGCACTTGAGTCAGCCTGCGCTGAGTCGAAGCATCAAGTCCATAGAGGATGAGTTTGGTCAACAACTCTTTGATCGAGTTGGACGAAAAATTGAACTCACTGCATTCGGGCAGTACTTTTATGCGCAGGCACGCGACTTAGTTGACCGTGCCACAAACTTGAAGCAAAGCAGCCATCAGTTGCTCAGTGGCCAAACGGGTAAGGTCAGAGTTGGTTTGGGGTCTGGTCCAGGCGCTTTGCTGACGTCGCCTTTGTTGAAGTACGTTGCCAGTGAGTTTCCTAAAGCCTATTTAGAGATCGCACGGGGTCATACAACTTTGTTGGTTCAGGCTTTGCGGGATCGACAGCTCGATGCACTGGTGTTGGACATTCGGTCCTTGAATCCATCCAGCGATTTGGTGGTGGAAAGTTTGTGCGAACTGCCAGGCGCATTCATGTGTCGCAAAGGCCATCCTTTGAGCAAAGCGCGTCAAGTCACGTTGGCAAAAGTCAAGGACTACCCTGTTGCCTCAACGCCCCTCAGCGACGAGGTTGCCCGCATCTTGGTGGACCGTTATGGTGCAGATGCACATCCTGATGTTCTGGTCAATGTGCGTTGCGAAGAAATTTCAAGTTTGCTGGATGTGGTGCGTTCGACAGATGCCATCGTGGTCGCTGTTCGCTCTTTAGGACCTGACTTGGTGGCTCTCAAAATGTCGCCTGAGTTGAATGCAACGGCAAAGTTTGGCTGGGTCTCTCTCAGGTCCCGCAGTGAGTCACCTCTGTGCGGCTATTTACGCACGGCTACAAAAGAAATATTGAGTGGACATTAGCCACGCCCAGTCAGATCATCAAGACGCCACTTGATGCCAAGCGACGTCTTGATTCACTGCAACCTTTAAACGCCAAGCAATTTGGGCAAGGTAGCGTCAAGTGCCACTTGGCTAGAGGGGCCTGCGAGTGCCACTAAACCTTTTTGCAGAACGATCGCTTGATCGCTGTGAGCCAACACGCGACGGTAGTCGCGGTCAACAATGAGCGTCGCAATGCCACTGTCGCGGATGTCGGCAATCACATTCCAAATTTCATTCACGATCAAGGGCGCCAAGCCTTCCGTGGCTTCATCCAGAACAATCAAGTCTGGGTGCGTCATCAGGGCCCTTCCAATCGAGAGCATTTGTTGTTCGCCACCTGAGAGCTGGTTGCCCATGTTGGTGAGACGTTCGGTGAGACGTGGAAAAGTGTGCATGACACGGTCAAAGGTCCAGTCTTTTCGGCCATCGGTTCCGGGGCGAGCAGACATCAACAGATTTTCTCGCACCGTCAGATTTGGAAAAATGCCGCGGCCTTCGGGCACATAGGCAACACCCAAACGTGCGACTTGGTGAGGCATGAATCGGGAGGCATCTTCACCAAACAGCGTGATCGATCCTTCGCGTTGCGTGAGATGACCCAACAGCGTTCGGATCAGTGTGCTTTTTCCCATGCCATTTCGCCCGAGTAGGCCCATGGTCCGACTGCGCTGAATTTTGATATCAATGCCGTGTAACACATGGCTTGACCCATACCATGCGTGCAAGCCTTTAGCGTCGACCAAATAGTCGTTGGTTGTCATGTCAGTGTCCTTCCCCGAGGTAAGCGTTGCGAACTTCAGGACTGTTGCGAATAAAAGCTGCATCACCAGAAGCGATCTTCACGCCGTTGACCATCACAGTGATGACATCGGCAATGCGAAACACCGCATCCATGTCGTGCTCTACCAACAAAATGGCATGCTCAGCACGCAGTGTGTCGAGTAGCTTCAGCATCCGGTCGGTCTCTTCTGCGCCCATGCCCGCAAGCGGCTCGTCGAGCAGCAGCACTTGTGGCTGTGTCGCTAAGCACATCGCGATTTCAAGTTGACGCTTTTGACCATGTGACAACATGTTGGCTTGTCGATCGATCATGTGTTCTAAACCTGCACGGCTGGCTGCATCGAGTGCTGCAGCCTTGGTCACTTCACAGGAATTGGCTGATTGCCACCAAAGCCAAGGTTTCTGTGACTGGGCTTGAGCAGCCAATCGGCAGTTTTCATAGACCGTGAACGTTGGGTAAATCGTGTTTCTCTGGTAGCTGCGACCCAGGCCCGCACGCGCACGACGCGCTTGCGTCCACTGCGTCACATCCTCGCCCATCAAATGCACTGAACCGCTGGAGGCTGGAATCTCGCCAGACAGCATGTTGATGAGCGTTGACTTTCCTGCACCGTTTGTGCCAATAACGGCATGCACAGTGCCACGTGTCAACTCGATGGAGACATCGTTGACTGCAATCAAGCCACCCCAACGCCGTGTGATGTGACTGCCGCGTAGCAAAACTTCTGATGGCATCATGATTTACCTTTCGTGGTGCTCAGATCACCTAACTCTGAGTCATCTGATTGCGTTCCAATCAACCGGGTTCGCAGCTGACCTGGAAGACTGACCAGCCCGTTGGGTAAAAGTGCCACAGTGGCAATGATGGCCAGCCCCAGTCCCAAGTGCCAGTGCTTGGCAAACTCGCCAAACACAGACTCTGATTTGAAAAATTCTTGCATCAGCGCAAATGCGAAGGCGCCAACAAGTGCGCCGCGCAGATGACCAAGGCCACCCAGAATGATCATCACCAAGACTGCACCTGATAAGTGCCAACTCATCATCTCGGGGTTCACAAAACCGTCTTTCACTGCGAACAAAAAGCCAGCCAAGCCTGCGATGGCGCCAGAGAGTGTGAACGCTGCCAACTTGTAGTTGTAGGTAGAAAAACCAGTGGCGAGCATGCGTTGCTCATTGACCCGGATACCCGCCAATGCTCTACCGAATCGAGAGCGTAAAAGTACCGCTAAAAATACAAACACCAGAAAGAGGCAAGCCAAGGTAAAGAAATACATCGACGTTGGAGAGTCAAGGTTGATGAGATCACCCAAGACTGGCTTGATGTTGAGATAAATGCCATCCGATCCGCCACCCAATGGGGTGTCATGCACCACAAAGTAGGCCATCTGGGCAAACGCCAATGTCACCATGATGAAATACGCGCCCTTGGTACGTAATGACAGGGAGCCAACCACAAAGGCATAGAGTCCTGCAGCGAGTACAGCCGCTGGCAACAGCCACACCAGCGATGCGGCCTCAGTGTCTGAAGACGCGCGAACCGCTACGTAAGCACCAATGCCAAAGAAAGCGGCTTGGCCAAAACACACCAAGCCAGCGCCTCCTACGATCAACTCAAGGCTGAGCGCCAAGATGGCATAGATCATGATCTTGCTCATCAGATCAATGCCGAAATTGCCGCTCAACCATGGAAAGCATGCAAGCGATACAAAAAACAGCACGACAAAAGTGAGATTTTGGTTTTTGTTGTCAGTCATTTCATCCGCCCACTTTAAAAAGACCATCTGGCTTCCACAGCAGGATTCCCGCCATCAATAGATAAATCAAGACGCCAGACGCTTGAGGTAAGAGAACCTTGCCGAAGGTATCGACCACGCCGATCATCAGCGCCGCAGCCAGTGCACCTTTGATAGATCCAATGCCGCCAATCACCACCACGACAAAGCAGATGATCAATACTTGGTTGCCCATGCCCGGATACACCGACGACACTGGTGCGGCCACCATGCCGGCCAAGGCTGCAATTGCCACACCCGCAGCGAACACCACGCGGTATAAAAACTGGATGTCAATGCCTAACGATTGCACCATTTCGCGGTTACTGGCTCCCGCGCGAATCATCATGCCCAGACGGGTTCGAGTGAAAACATAAAACATCGCCAATGCCAGCCCTAAGCAGACGGCTGAGACAAATAAGCGATAAATGGGATAAGTCATGACCTCGCCCAGTTGCAGTGAGCCCGCTAAGAGGTCCGGTACCTGAACGCCATGCACATCGTCGCCCACCAGTAGACTGCGAAGCTCCTCAAATACAAGAATCAGCCCGTAGGTCATCAGCACTTGCTGTAAATGTTCACGGTCGTACAGGTAGCTATAAAAAGCCCATTCCAAAAAATAACCCAACAGAACGGACAGCACCAAGCCAACAAATAGGACTGCAAAGAATCCCCCGCCAAAGGTGCTACTCACGATAGGTGTCAACGCGAAGGCCATGTAGGCACCAATCATGTAAAAGCTACCGTGGGCCAGGTTGATCACGCCCATGATGCCGAAGATGAGTGTCAAACCTGAAGCGACCAGAAACAGCAACAAGCCGTACTGAACCGCATTCAGACACTGAATGAGAAAGTTTGTGAGATCCATAGAGGTAATGCGTTGCGTCCTTTCCAGAGTTGGAAAGGACGGGTGTTGAAGAAAGGCCGAAATTAGATGCGGCAACCCGTTGCAGGGTCTTCAAGTGCCTTGCTAGCAACGCCGATCACCTTGTTTTCCTTGCCGGAAACTTGGCGCAAATACATGTCCTGAATGGGGTTGTGTGCTTTGGAAATCGTGAACTTCCCACGTGGACTGTCGATGGTGGCTTTGGTCAGTGCAGCGGCAAAGCCTGCTGTATTTTTTGCGTCACCTTTGACTGCAGCCAAACCGATGCCCAACATTTGCGCAGCGTCGTAGCCTTGGACGGCATACACATCGGGCTGCATTTTGAAGGTCTTCACATAGGCCAGACGGAAAGCATTGTCACGTGGGGTATTTAAGTTGTCCGCGTAATGCAGCGATGTCAACACACCTTCTGCAGATGCACCTTGAGCTTCCAATGTGCCGTCAGTCAAAAAGCCAGTGCCAAAGAGAGGGATGCTTTTCTTAAGGCCAGCACCGTCATAGTCTTTGACAAACTTCACGGCACCGCCGCCAGCAAAGAAGGAGAAAACAGCATCAGGTTTTGCAGACGCAATTTCAGTTAACAACGACTGAAATTCAACGTTAGGGAATGGGAGCGATAGTTCTTTGGTGACCTTGCCCCCAGCTTTTTCAAAGCCTTCTTTAAAGCCTTTGGCCATCTCGTCACCTGCGGCGTACTTCCAAGTGATGGTGGCTGCGGTTTTATGACCTTTAGCCGCCATCGCTTGACCAATCGCGAAACCTGGCTGCCAATTGCTGAAACTGCTGCGGAAAATGTTCACGGCACACATGGAGCCTGTGACTGCGTCCGCGCCACCGTTGGGATTGATCATCAATGTGCCAGTGCCCTTAGCGACGCGAGCCATAGCCATTGCAACGCCAGAGTGCACGCTACCGATTAAAACGTCCACGTTGTCGCGTTTGATCAGTTTGTTGACGTTGTCAATCGCTTTAGATGGATCGGACTCATCGTCGACTTTGAAAAATTCCACTTCTCTTCCTCCGAGCTTTCCGCCCTGTTCAGCGAGGTGGAGTTTGAATCCATTTTCAATGGCAGTGCCCAAGGCGGCAAACGTGCCAGTAGCGGGCAACATGAGGCCGACCTTGAGTTTTTGGGGGGTCTGTGCCATTGCGAAGGGCATAGTGAACGTGACGGCAGTCGCGATCAAGGCGCGGCGTGAGAGTTGTGAAATATTCATGAAGTTTGTCTCCTGGGGTGTGCCGATCAGTGACGGCTTTTATCTGTGTGTGAGGGGTTTATCAATGGAAATTGGGGTGGTGGGGTGAACAGGTCATGCGCATGGATGAGATGCCTCAACCTTGGTCGCCACCTCCCACAGGCAGCACCGTGCCAGTGATGTAGGACGACCGGTCTGAAGCCAAAAAGAGAATGGCTTCTGCTTGTTCGTCGAGCGTGCCGTAACGCTTCATCAAGGTGCTAGAGATGGTTTGATCGACAATTTCTTGGTACCAAGCTTTATCTTTTCGACCCAGATTTGAGGTGTTGCGTGGAATGCGACGTGGGGGAGCCTCCGTCCCACCCGTCGCTATCGCGTTGACACGGATCCCTCTCTCAGCGTTTTCAAAAGCGAGGCAAGCAGTCAATGCATTGACACCGCCCTTTGCTGAGCCGTATGGAACACGGTTGATGCTGCGTGTCGCGATAGAGGACACGTTCACAATGGCGCCCTTTTTTTTCTTCAGCATGTAGGGCAAGACGGCACGACAGCTCCACAAGGTGGGAAATAGCGAGCGTCGTACTTCAGCTTCGATCTGTTTAGGTTCGTAGTGCTCAAAGGGCCGGGTCCAGATGGTGCCGCCGACGTTGTTCACCAAAATATCAATGCGACCAAACGCCTTGTGCGTTCTCTCTGCTGCTTGTTCTGCGCCCTCAAAGTGCTCTAGATCCGCTTCAATGGCAATGACTTCAGTGATCGCTGACAACTGCTCGCGTACTTCTTGAACCAGTGGCGATCTGTCAACAAGTGCTAGTCGTGCGCCTTGCGCGGCTGCCAGTTCAGCAACACGCTGGCCTATGCCTTGTGCAGCGCCTGTGATGATCATGACTTTCCCTGCAAATTCTTTGTTCATATGGTTTACTCCGAAATGGTGGTGGCCGCATTGGGTGTGAACTTTTCATAATGAAAACTCACGGGATTCAAAGCGATGTCTTTGAAATGTTTTTGTACAGCATCCACCATGGGGGGCGGACCGCACAAATACACATCGACATCGCCGTCGTGCAAGATATCTGGTGACATGTATTGCGTGACAAATCCTTGTTTGTCATGGTGCGTTTGTGGATCGGCCACACATGTGGTAAAGGTGAAGTTAGGCAGCCGCTCAGAAAAACTCGCCAATCGATCGACCATCACTAAATCTTGATCGCGTGTGACGCCATAGATCAAATGAATCGGCAGAGCGTGCGCTTGTTTCTCAAGGACCTCTAGCATTGATAAAAACGGCGCAAGCCCGGTGCCACCTGCTAAAAAGAGCAAGGGTCGAGTAGGCGTTCGCAGATAAAAGCTGCCCATAGGCCCTTTGATGTCAAGCGTCTCGCCTGACTGGGCGCGATTCAACCAACCGCTCATCAGCCCCCCAGGAACTTGCTTGACCAAGAAAGTCATGCGAGCACTTCCCGGTGCTGAGCTGAACGAGTAAGAGCGGTGTTGGGCACTGCCTGGAACGCCGATGTTGACGTATTGACCTGGTAAAAAGTCTGGTGCATCCGATGGGGTGTCCAGTACCAACTCATAGGCAGCATCGCCAAGCGAGGAGACCTCGGCCAATGTGGCGGAGAACTGAGCCGTGCCAGTTTTACATGCAGTGGATGGCACGGGCACCGAGATGACGCAATCTGAACTAGGAACCATTTGACACGTCAGAACTAAGCCTTCGTTGGCTTCATCCTGCGTCAATGCTTCATCAATGTATTCATCGCCCATGTCGTACGAGCCACTTTCTGCTCGGCATTTGCATGTGCCACACACACCATCCGAGCAGTCCATAGGTAAATTGATGCGATTTCTGAAAGCACTGTCGAGCACTTTTTCGTCTGCGCCACACTCGATGAAGCGCGTGACGCCATCCTCGAAGTTCAAGGCTATTCGATAGCTGGTCATCTTGTGTGCCCTTTTTATCTCAGATGTGATAGATGTCAATGACTTGGCTGATGTAGTCATTCTTTAAGACAATCTTTTTGCGCGTGATTTGGAAACTGCCGTCGCCTATCACCTTCAGCGTTAAAAAGATCGAACCGAAAAAATGATCTGTGACCTTGTAGCGGTGGCTCAACGTGTGGAAGTTGTATCTGACGTCCAGTGAGTCACCACGGTCAGCCAGGATCTCCACATTGCTGACCATGTGATTGGTGCGCGGTTCTGGCATGGAAGCACTAGAGCGCTCCGTCTTGATGCGAAACACGCGATCCTCCAAACCATTGCGGTTTGGGTAGTAAATCAGTGAAATCTCACTTTGTGGATCTTCTGTCAACTGATCGTCATCATCCCAAGATGGCATCCAGAATTGAACTTCTGGCGCATACATGTCCAACCAAGCATCCCATTCGCGGTCATCTAGATGACGCGCTTCTTTGAATAAAAATCCGCAAACATCGCTGAATTTATTGCTCATCACTTAGCTCCTTCTCGCTCTTTGGTCAGCGCTTTTTGCATGCTCTCTGCCCAATAGTTGTGTTGACAAACGAACAGGCCTTCGTCTTCACTTCGACCACCGCTGACCAGTGGGGTCATACCCATGTTTCGAGCGTTTTCATCTGGACCATGCACCCAAAGCGGTGCACCGCGACTCAAGTCATTCCAGGGCGCAGCCTTGGCGGCATAACCTGTTTGGCAAGAGCGAAATTCTTCGAGGTCATCTGCTGTGCCCATGCCCGAGACGTTGAAGAAGTCTTCGTACTGACGAATACGGGTGGCGCGGTTTTCTGCGCTTTCACCTTTAGGGGCGAAACAGTAAATCGTGACTTCTGTTTTATCGACACTGATGGGGCGGGTTACGCGGATTTGAGTGGAAAACTGATCCATCAAATACACATTCGGATAAAGGCACAGATTGCGTGTTTGGTTCACGATCAGTTCGGCTTTGGTTTCTCCGAGGCGATCTTTGAGCTCTTCACGGTGGTCATAGACAGGACGCACTTCTGGGTTCATGGTTTTCGTCCACAACAGAATATGACCGTTTTCAAATCCGTACACACCACCTACGCTCTTGCTCCAGCCATTTGCATCAACAGCTTTGGTGCCACCATCTTTGCGTCGTCCCATCGTCGCGGCGTAATTCCAATGGACAGAGCTGACGTGGTAGCCATCGCTGCCGTTTTCCATTTGGAGTTTCCAATTGCCGTCGTAGGTGTAAGTTGAGCTGCCACGCAAGACTTCCAGTCCTTCTGGAGCTTGATCAACGATTTGGTCGATCACCACTTTCGTCTCACCTAAAAATTCACTCAGTGGCTGCACATCAGCGTTCAAGCTTCCGAACAAGAAACCTTTGTAGCTTTCAAAGCGAGCCACCTTCTTCAGGTCATGCGAGCCATTGGTGTTGAATTGGATGGGGTATTCAGTTGTCTTTTCGTCTTTGACCTTCAGCAACTTACCTGTGTTGCCGAATGTCCAACCGTGAAACGGGCAGGTGAAGCTACCTTTGTTGCCGTGCTTGCGGCGGCACAACATGGCACCTCTGTGTGCACACGCGTTGATGACAGCATTTAAATTGCCATCTTTGCTTCGTGTGATGACGATCGGCTGTCGGCCGATGTAGGTTGTGAAGTAGTCGTTGATCTCTGGAATTTGGCTTTCATGTGCCAAGTACACCCAGTTGCCTTCGAAGATGTGTTTCATCTCGAGTTCAAAGAGGTCCGAGTCCGTAAAAATATCGCGACGACAACGAAAAACACCGTTTTCCTGATCGTCTTGCAAGGCGTTGTTCAATAGGTTTTCCACGTCGGCATATTTGTCGACGGATACAGTTGTACTCATGGGTGTATTTCCTTTGGGGTAGGGGCATCCGCCGCAACTGAGGTTGCGGTCTTTCGTCTGTCGTCATGACTGGGTGGTGCCGAATGAAAGTCATTCGGCACCACCTCGGTTGAAGATCAGGCGGCTAGGCGAGGGCGCTCAACGATCTGGTTGTCAGCGCCATTGACCAAGGGGCTCAGCGTCATGTCGAATTTAATTTCACAGAACGGGCCAGTCAGGCCATGCTCTTTGATGCTGGCTGCGTCCTCGTGCTCAATGACCGGGGGAACCAAGCCGTCTCGGGTTGCATAGGCAAAGTCATCATTCACCAATGGATCACCATCAATATTGATTTGTGTTGTCAACTTGCGGTGGCCATCTGCTGTGACAAAGAAATGGATGTGTGCAGGACGATTGCCATGGCGACCCAACTGATTGAGCAACGCCTGTGTCGGACCATCGGGTGGACAGCCATAGCCCACTGGCAAGATGCTTTGGAACTTATAACGACCCTGTGCATCGGTCATGATGGTGCGGCGCATGTTGAAAGCCTTTTGCTCACCTGTGGGATCAAAGTGAGAGTAGAACCCCTTGGTGTTGGCGTGCCAGACTTCAACAGATGCGTTGGAAACAGGCTTGCCGTCTGCACCGAACACAGTACCGTGCATGATCAGAGTTTTGCCTGCTGCATCGCTACCATCATCCAATCGTGCAAAGCCTTGAAGGACAGGCGCACCAGCGACGTAAAGAGGGCCTTCGATCGCACGTGGTGTCCCGTTGGTCAAGCCAAGTGCAGCGTCTTCGGCGTCCATTCGCATGTCGAAATAACGGTCCAGTCCCAAACCAGGTGACAGCAAGCCTGCTTCGCTTCGTGCGCCCAGCTGATTCAGGTAAGCGACGCCTGCCCAGTATTCATCTGATGTGATGTCCAAGTCTTCGATGGCCTTGAACAGGTCAGACAGGATGCGATGAATGATGGTTTTGGTTCGTGGGTTACCGCCTGTTTGCGTCATACCACTGGCTAACTTTAAAAAATCTTGAATTTCTTTTGTTTTAAAAATTTGAACTGTCATGGCTATCTCCTTGAGGTTGGTCTTACTTGGTTGCTTTAGGTGGATGTGAAGCTCGCTTCACATTTCTAAAAATCACGCTTGGCAGTTATCGTGTTTTTCGATAACTTGCCAGGGCGTGCGGTGTGCAGGTTTGCGCCTACCGCCTGGACCGAAAAAAATCCTGTTTGTGGAAACGATGTGATTTGTTTCGTTGGATAGTGAGGTGCTTGTTGCATGGGTTGAATTAAATGGCAGCGCCATCAATCAATCCAATACCAAATTCATCCGCCTCGATACCTTTTAGATATAGTGGATCGCTTTTGTGTTAAAAATCAGCAACTTACAACACACCATATCTCGCGGGTATGGATTACCCTAATGGATCTTCGCCAACTACGTTATTTCGTAGCGGTTGCTACGACAAAGAATTTCACCCGTGCAGCTGAGCAAATGCACATTGCACAACCACCATTAAGTCGGCAGATTCAGCTGCTTGAGGAAGAGCTCGGAGTTCTGTTGATTCAACGCAGTAGCAGGCCCCTGCGCTTAACTGACGCAGGGCGTATTTTTTACGAAGAGGCATTGCAGGTGCTTCATCGGGTTGAACAAATGAAAGCGGGAGCGAAACGCGTTGGTCAAGATAAACGCCAATCCATTTCAATCGCTTACGTTGCATCGACTTTGTACGGCGGCCTTCCTATGCTGATTCGCATGTTTCGCAAGCGCTACCCCGAAACTGACATTCATTTGGTCGACCTGAGTTCGGTGCATCAGATCGCGGAGCTCAAATCAGGGCGTATCGATTTGGGATTTGGGCGGATTAGAACAGGCGACACATCAGTTGCTCGTGTGGTTTTAAGGGAGGAACGTTTGGTTCTTGCCTTGCCCCCAAGCTCACCTTTAGCGAAGGCACGTGGCAGGATCAGTCTGAAGGAGTTGGTCAATCAGAATCTAATCGTTTTTCCTAAGGATCCTCGACCAAGTTATGCAGACCACGTCTTGAGCTTGATTCATGATCAAGGAATTCACCTCGGCGAAATTCACGAGGTTCGTGAGATTCAAGCTGCTTTGGGTTTGGTTGCATCGGAGATGGGTGTTTGCATCATCCCAGCCGCTGCGCGCTTACGTCCAGATTTGGTTTACCGCGTCATAGATGATGAGCGTGCAACTTCTCCGATCATTTTGAGTCATCGTCTCAATGATGATTCTTGGTACATCGCTGCCGTTAAAGAACTGATAGCTGAAATGTATGCGGAGAATCCCCCCTGGTTAGATTTAGAAAACAATGCATTTCCATCTATGTTCGGTAAAGAGGCAATCATCACGACCATCGCAAAGGTTAGTCGCAGAAAAGAAAAAAATAAGATGCCGGCATCCAAGTCAAAAACTTCCAATGCAAACAAGCGTGGCTCTTGATGCATTGGAAATAGTCAATCAGTCCAGTGTTGCTCCAGAGGTTTTGACCCGATCAGCTTGTACCTTGAAGTCTCGTGTCAAAAAGGTTTTGTATTCCATAGGGGATGAGGCGATTGCTACGTAGGAGTAGGCATCGATATTTTCTTTTCGAAAATTAGGTGCAAGCAATCACTGTCATGCCTAGGACTGCTGCATCAACTTGTATTGCAATGATTTCTGGAATCAAGGTGCGGCGCCTTTGTAAGGTGCGTGAATCATTTCAAGCCCTCCTGCTTTTCAAACATTGCCATAGGTAAATGTGTAATACCACCGGCACGATATCGTTTGAAATGCAAATCAACAAATGAAATTGTTGATATCGACTATTCGCATATCTCGAAAGTTTTTCCTCTAAATTTTCTGCAACGAATTTTCAAACGTTCGACAAAATCGAACGTTTGTATAGAAATAAATCACTTGATGACTCTAATTTTCACAAATAGGATTGCCATGTCAACGTGCTGAATCGTGTGTCCAATTCAAAAAATCGCTTGACGTTAGTTCGATAAATGCAAACACCAAACCATTTGTGAGAAGTCAAAAATGAGCAATCAGAACGAATCAATTCCAAGCCGTCGCGGCTTCTTGAAGGCAGCGATGACATCTGCAGCGGTTTCAGCTGGGGCAGTCGCCGGAACAGCGGATGCTGCACAGCAATGCACCGTCACTGGTGGCGATATCTTGGGGCCGTTTTATCGTCCCAATGCAGCAATGGGTGCTGCCTCAATCATTCAACTGGTCAAGCCTGAAGAAAAAGGCAGTCACATTGTTTTGACTGGACGCGTCTTACGTCCTGATTGCAAAACCCCCGTCGTGAATGCGATTGTGGATGTTTGGCAGGCCAATGCCGAAGGCATGTATGACATCAAAACACCAGATGAAGTCATCGCTCCGGCTAATTACTACATGCGTGGTCAAGCGCGCACGAACGAGAAAGGTGAGTTCACCTTGAAGACTATCGTGCCTGGAAAGTACCGTATTCCGCCAGGTTTGGAGAACTTTGAGAAATTTGAAGGCTACCTGCGTCCGGCGCATATTCACTTGACAGTGACTCATCCCGTGTATCTGCCGCTGACCACACAGCTTTACTTCAGCGGTGACTCTCAAATTGCCAAAGATCCTTGGGCAAAGCACTCCAAGAACATGGTCAAGATGAACAAAGACCAAGGCACATTCGAGATCGTGTTGGGTAACACGCCTCCACATAAATCTTAATTAGACCGATTGAACAAGACGCTATGCCTCAAATCATTTCGCTGCAACCACGCATCATCGACATCCCAACAGTTCGGCCTCATAAGTTGTCCTTTGGCTCCATACAGCAACAAAGTTATTGCATTGTGCGGATCGAGTTGTCCGACGGCGCAGTCGGATGGGGCGAGGCTGCCACCATTGGTGGTGCGTCTTGGAATGAAGAATCTCCCGAGAGCATCTTGCACGCCGTGAAGGCGTATTTGACGCCAGCAGTTCTCAACCAAGAGGCGGGTGGGTTTGAATCGATCTTGCAGCGCATGGATAAGAGTTGCCGTGGCAACTACTTCGCTAAGAGCGCCGTTGAGATGGCACTGATTGATGCAGTGGCTCGCTCTAACGATTTGCCAGCTTGGCAGTTATTGGGTGGTAAGTTGCATGAGCGATTGCCTTTGGCGTGGACTTTGGCGACAGGTGATGTTGGTAAAGATCTTGAGGAGGCTTATCGAAAGCTAGAAGAGCGACGTCACCGCATTTTCAAAATCAAAATTGGCGCGCGTACACCGCAAGAAGATGTTGCACTGGTCAGCGCCATCGCGCGCGAATTGGCTGGTAAGGCTCGCTTCACGGTTGATGTGAATCAGGCTTGGGATGGCAATACGGCCCGACGATATGTTCCCGAGTTAGCGAATGCAGGCGTCGACTTGATTGAACAGCCAGTTGCAAAGTGGAACATTGAAGGTTTGGCTTCGTTGGTCGGTATGCAGATGCGTACGCTCATCATGGCTGATGAGAGCGTTTGTACGCCACAAGATGCACTAATGCTGTCAAAGCAAAACGCATCACACGTTTTTTCTTTGAAAGTGGCAAAGCATGGTGGATTGCTTCGTACGCGCAAAGTCGCTGCGGTTGCCGAGGCTGCTGACATAGATTGGTATGGAGGCACGATGCTTGAAACATCGTTGGGAAGTGCTGCATCGGCGCATGTTTTCTCGACGCTCCCAAGCAAACACCATGGTTGCGAATTGTTCGGTCCGCAACTGCTGGTTGACGACATTGTTGAGAAACCCATGCTTGTTAAAGACTTTGACTTGCATATTCCAGATGGTCCTGGATTTGGCGTAACGATTGATGAGAAAAAGCTCGATCGCTTCGACAGATCAAAGCAAGGCTTGAATCCCACACATTTTGATCTTGGACGCAAATAAGCATCCTGAAATTAGCCAATCAACCCAAGGAGAAATTAATGTTGTATCTCGTGCGCATGGATGTTCGAATTCCCACAGATTCAGATCCCAAACAGATGGATGACATCAAGGCTCGTGAAAAAGCGTATTCGCAAGAGCTGCAGCGTGACGGACGTTGGGTCCACTTGTGGCGTGTCGTTGGTGAATACGCCAACTACAGCGTGTTTGATGTGAGTTCAAACGATGAGTTGCATCAACTTCTCTCCGCATTGCCTCTGTTTCCATACATGGAGATCCATGTCACGCCGCTGGCTCAGCATCCATCTTCCATTGTTTGAGGTCATGATGAAAATTCAAAAACTAGTCAGTAACGTCAGCTTGAAGCTGCTTGCTATTGCAGCTTGCGGCTGGATGGCCATTTCATCTGTGCATGCAGCCTATCCAGAGAAACCCATTCGCTGGATTGTTCCGTTCCCACCCGGTGGCGCCATGGACAGCATTGCGCGCTCTGTTGGAGAGCAGCTGTCGCGCAAGTTGGGCCAGCCTGTGGTGATTGAAAACAAAGCGGGTGCGGGTGGCAACCTCGGTGTTGATCTCGTCGCCAAGTCCCCTGCAGACGGCTACACCATGGTGATCACATCCATTGGTATGGTGACCAACCGTCATCTGTACGCCAAGTTGAGCTATGACCCAATGAAAGACTTCGCGCCGGTGTCTATGCTGGCTGTTGTACCCAACATGCTGGTCGTCAATCCAACGAAGGTGAAGGCAAAAAACTTGCGTGATTTGATTGCTGAAGTCAAGGCAAGACCTGGAAAGCTGACCTATGCATCGGCTGGTAACGGAACTTCAATCCATTTGGCCGGTGAGTTGTTCACATCCATGACCGGTCTGGACATCCAACACATCCCTTATCGCGGCAGTGGCCCCGCAGTTTCTGATTTGCTGGGTGGACAAGTGGACATGCTGTTCGACAGCGTGTCATCGGCACGTCCTTATGTGCAGGCAGGTAAATTGAATGCATTGGGTGTCACAACGTCCAAGCGTTCAACTGCCATGCCAGAAGTACCGACCATTGCAGAGGCTGGTGTTCCAGGGTACGTTCTTTCGCCTTGGTTTGGCGTATTCATGCCAGCCGCAACGCCGCCCGACATTGTGAAGTTTATGAATGCGGCGTTGATCGAGGCGATGGGCCGTACTGAAGTTAAAGCTCGCTTTTCAGTATTGGGTGCGGAAGCGATTGGAAGTACACCAGAAGCATTTGCTTCTAGCTTGGTGACTGAAAGTGCGAAATGGGAAAAGCTCATTCGCGAGAAAAATATTCAGCCAGATTGAAAGAGAAAAAATGTCTGACATCTATTCAGTTCAACTTTCGGATGGGCCAGGATTTCCAGTTGTCGTGAGTCATGCCTTAGGCCTGGATCACACCATGTGGTCGAGCTGGATAGATTCCCAAAAAGGACAACGTCCTATATTGGCGTATGACCATCGTGGTCAGGGACGATCTCAGCTCGGCGTACGCCCCCTTGATTTAGATTTCTTGGTGGAAGACGCAGCCACACTCGTCAACGCGTGGAAGCGCGGGCCTGTCGTCTTCGTAGGTCTGTCGCAAGGTGGCATGGTCGGGCAAGGCTTGGCCATCAAGCACCCGAGTTTGGTGAGGGGACTGGTATTGGCTCACACGGTAGCGAGTTATGCACCTGCAGCGCAAGCCGCTTGGAAGGATCGCATCGCTACTGTTGAGGAGCGCGGAATGGCAGCGGTCGTCGACCTGATTTCACAGCGGTATTTGTCTGAAGATTTTCGAACAAACAACCCTCAAGTCACTGAGGCACTTCGAGCGCAGATTTTGGCTATCGATGCTAAAGCCTATGTTGCCAATTGCCAAGCGGTTGCCAATGTCAATTGGTTGGATGATTTGAAATTGATCGGCTGCCCCACCTTGGTTCTTGCGGGAGCTTTAGACATGGGGGCAACGCCAGCGATGGCAGAAACGATACACCATGAAATTTCAGGTTCGCAATTAGAAATTTTTGAGCATGCATCTCATCTAAGTCCACTTGAACAACCTGAAAAGTTCCAAAGTGCTGTCAGTGATTTTTTAAATAAACTCTGAATTTGCCTCTCTGTCCATTTGAATCCACACATCTCATAAAAATATGATTAACAAAATATGCAAAAGTATTCCTGATGCTTTGTCCGGAATCAAAGACGGGTCGACGGTTTTGATCGGTGGTTTTGGAACTGCAGGCATTCCAAATGAACTCATCGACGGATTGATTCAGCAGGGTGCACGCGAACTGACAGTCGTCAACAACAACGCTGGCAATGGAGACACCGGACTCGCCGCCTTGCTCAAAGCAGGACAAGTGCGAAAAATCATTTGTAGCTTTCCTCGGCAAGCCGACTCATACGTGTTTGATGAGCTCTATCGAAGCGGAAAGATCGAGTTGGAATTGGTGCCTCAAGGAAATTTGGCTGAGCGACTTCGCGCTGCTGGCGCTGGTGTTGGTGCGTTCTACACGCCAACGGGCTTCGGAACAGAGCTGGCGTTGAATGCAGACGGAACACCAAAAGAGACACGTCATATCAATGGCAAAGATTACGTACTCGAGTATCCAATCTACGGGGATGTGGCGTTGATCAAAGCTGAAACTGGCGATCGTTGGGGGAACCTAACCTTCCGTAAGGCAGCGCGTAATTTTGGACCTGTCATGGCCACCGCAGCCAAATGCACCATTGCAACTGTTCACGACGTGGTACAGCTCGGCAAGATGGATCCTGAGTCAATCGTGACCCCCGGAATATTCGTCTCACGCATCGTCAAGATTGAACGCGTGGCGACACAAGCAGGCGGCTTTAAGCAAGCTGCCTAAGGAGAACTTGCATGACCAATTACACAAAACGAACAAAGCAAGAACTTGCTCAACGAGTTGCTCAGGATATTTTTGATGGCGCCTATGTCAATCTTGGCATTGGTCAACCAACGCTGGTTGCGAACTACTTGCCAGAGGGTTTGGAGGTTGTGCTGCACAGTGAAAACGGCATCCTAGGGATGGGAGAGGCACCGTTGACTGGAGAAGAAGATTACGACTTGATCAACGCGGGTAAGCAGCCTGTGACCTTATTGGCTGGCGGTGCTTATTTTCATCATGCGGACAGCTTTGCCATGATGCGTGGTGGTCATCTCGACATCAGTGTTTTGGGTGCATTTCAAGTGTCAGCGACTGGCGATCTTGCCAATTGGAGCACAGGTGAAGCAGGCGCGATTCCCGCAGTGGGTGGTGCGATGGATTTGGCGGTTGGCGCCAAACAGACTTGGGTCATGATGGATCTCCTTACTAAAAAAGGCGAGAGCAAGATTGTCCAAAAATGCTCATACCCACTCACTGGCTTGAGTTGTGTTAAACGCATTTATTCAGATCTGGCAACTTTGGAATGCACACCTGAAGGTCTGAAGTTGATCGATGCGGTCGATGGTTTGAGTAAAGAAGAGCTTGAACGACTGATCGGTTTTCCACTGCACGCGTGATGAGCAAAACCAAGACTGAACTGTTGAAGAAGAATTTTTAAGAGAACTCGTATGACTGAAGCCTATATTTGCGATGCAATTCGCACCCCCTTTGGACGTTATGGCGGCGCGTTGAGTAGCGTACGTGCTGATGATTTGGCCGCAGTTCCAATCAAGGCATTGATGGCGCGCAACCCCACAGTCGATTGGTCGCAAGTGACCGATGTGCTTTATGGCTGTGCCAACCAAGCCGGCGAAGATAACCGTAATGTGGCGCGCATGGCTGCTTTGCTTGCAGGCTTGCCCATGGAGGTGCCAGGTGGCACGATCAATCGCTTGTGTGGGTCAGGCTTAGACGCTGTGGGCACAGCGGCACGCGCCATCAAGTCAGGTGAAGCAGCTTTGATGATTGCGGGCGGTGTCGAGAGCATGAGTCGCGCACCATTTGTTATGCCTAAAGCCGAGAGTGCATTCAGCCGCAACAACGCGGTGTATGACACCACCATTGGCTGGCGCTTTGTGAACAAACTCATGAAAGCGCAATACGGCGTGGACAGCATGCCCGAAACCGCAGAAAACGTGGCGGTCGATTACAAGATTGAGCGCGAAGCGCAGGACCAAATGGCCTTGCGTAGCCAACGCAATGCATTGGCTGCCATTCAAGCCGGTCACTTTGCACGCGAAATTTGCGCTGTGACTATTCCGCAGAAAAAAGGCGACGCTGTGGTCGTGAGCCAAGACGAACACCCACGCGACACAAGCCTAGAGTCGTTGACCAAGCTCAAAGGCGTGGTGCGCCCGGATGGTAGTGTGACCGCAGGCAATGCCAGTGGCGTGAACGATGGTGCATGCGCTTTGCTGTTGGCCAACGAAGCCAGCGTCAAGCAATATGGACTGACGCCCAAGGCTCGGGTGGTGGGCATGGCCACTGCAGGTGTAGCCCCGCGTGTGATGGGCATTGGGCCAGCACCCGCTAGCGAAAAAGTGCTGGCACAAACTGGACTCACGCTCGATCAAATTGACGTGATCGAACTCAACGAAGCGTTTGCTGCCCAAGGCTTGGCCGTACTGCGCATGCTGGGCCTCAAAGATGATGACGTCCGTGTGAACGCATGGGGCGGGGCGATTGCGCTGGGGCACCCCCTAGGCGCCTCGGGTGCGCGTTTGGTCACCACCGCCATCAACCGTTTGCACACCACGGGCGGTCGCTACGCGCTGTGCACCATGTGCATTGGGGTGGGGCAGGGCATCGCGTTGATTGTTGAGCGGGTTTGAACTAAACCGCTCCTGTTTTTGGTGGTGATCTCTGGGCGCGGGATAATCTGCCCATGACCTTGATTTCAATTCTTGTTGGCACCTTAGTCGCCGGCATGGGCAGTGTGTGGCTGGCGGCCTTGTTGGCTTATGCACTGCTGTCGCGTTTCACCCAGCATTTGTTGAGCCTTGCGGCGGGCGCTTTGC
>JACCDQ011248050.1_pt1 | contig 19544 bp, 17 predicted proteins | sample 7446031 | NCBI WGS metagenome assembly JACCDQ01 (sample SAMN15323442, study PRJNA562643) | freshwater metagenome | isolation source: river surface water | place: USA:Blue River Watershed | collected 2017-08-17
CGCGCAGAACGACACCGGTAAGAGAATGGACGAAGAGAAATACGAAGAATTCAAGGGTACCGGCAACTCGGAAATCCACCTCGACCGCCGCATGGCCGAGAAACGGATGTACCCGGCGGTTAACGTCAACCGCTCCGGCACCCGCCGCGAAGAACTGCTGCTCAAGCCGGATGTCCTGCAAAAGATGTGGGTGCTGCGTAAGCTCTGCTACCCGATGGACGATCTGGAAGCGATGGAGTTCCTGCTCGACAAGGTCAAATCGACCAAGGGGAATGCGGAATTCTTCGACGCCATGCGTCGCGGCTGAGGCCCTTTCCGATTTACCCTGATTCTTGCGGTCGACCGCAAGAATTCACCGAAAACCGCAGTCACCCCGACTGCGGTTTTTTATTGGTAGCGCAGTGCTTCGATCGGATCGAGCCGTGCCGCTTTCCGGGCCGGATACCAGCCGAAGAAAATTCCGACGCCCGCGGCCACGACAAAGGCAACCAACGCAGCGCTTCCTGAAATCACGATGACCATCCCGGTCAGCGCATTGATCGCCAAGGCGATGCCCAGACCAAGCACAAGGCCCAGCAAGCAGCCGGCAAACGAGATCATCACGGCTTCAAGCAGGAATTGACTGAGAATGTCGCGCTGACGCGCACCGATGGCCATGCGAATACCAATTTCCCGGGTCCGTTCGGTGACCGAAACAAGCATGATGTTCATGATCCCGATCCCACCGACCAGCAGTGAAATCGAAGCGATGGCACCAAGCAAAATCGACATGGTCCGTGTCGTTTCCGCTTCCGACTCAGCCGCTGCCGACAGGTTGCGCATGAAGAAATCGTCCGGCACTCCCTCACGCAAGCGATGCCGCTGACGCAATAAGGCCGTCGTTGCATCCATCACCCGCCGCATGTTGTCGCTGCTTTCGGCCTGCACCATGATCATTCGCACCGAACCCAGGAACGGCGTGCCGAAAACCTTGCGCTGCGCCGTGCTCAGGGGAATGATTACCGTATCGTCCTGATCGCGGCCATCCAGACTCTGCCCCTTGCTGCCAAGCACCCCAATCACGATAAAGGGATTCTGCTGAATCCGCATGGTCTTGCCGACCGGGTCATCGCCATTGAACAGATTATCGACCACTGTCTTGCCGACCAGCGCCACCCGCGTTGCGGATCGGACATCAGAATCGCCAAACGCCGCCCCGCTGATCACACTCCAGGCACGTGCCTCAAGATACTCCGGCGTCGTGCCGACCACCTGAGAACTCCAGTTCTGAGCGCCGAACACCAACTGGCGGGAGCCTTGATGGGTTGGCGCCACATTGACGACACCATCCAGCTCGGCAATCGCATTCCCATCCGCCACATTGAGCGTTGGCGCACCGGCGGCTCCGCTCCGTACCCCGGAAGTCGTGAACGATCCGGAGAGGACAATGAACAGATTGGCGCCCATGGTACCGATGGTCTGCTGGACGGCATACTGGGCCCCCTGCCCGATCGCCATCATGATCACCACCGCACCGACGCCGATCACCATCCCCAGCATGGTCAGGGCCGTCCGCAAGCGATTGGCCCCCATGGCAAGCCAAGCTTCACCAAACATGGATTTGAGCATCAGCGTGCCTCCGTCCGCTGATCACTGACAATCACCCCATCGCGGAAACGTACCTGACGTTTGCAGTGCGCAGCAATGTCCGACTCGTGCGTCACGAGCACGATGGTAATGCCTTCCTCGTTCAACTCACCAAACAAGCGCATGATGTCTTCGCTGGTCTGGCTGTCCAGGTTTCCGGTTGGTTCATCGGCAAGTATCAGTCGAGGACGATTGACCAGCGCCCGGGCGATGGCGACGCGCTGTTGCTGCCCTCCCGAGATGCGATTAGGCAAGGATTCAGCGTAGTGAGCGAGTCCGACTTTAGCCAGCAATTCACAGGCTTTTTGGCGGCGCGCTTCCTTGTCGACCCCGGCATAGACCAGTGGTAGGGCGACGTTGTCTTGCAACGTCATTCTCGGGAGCAGATTGAACCCCTGGAAGACGAATCCCAGCGTCCGGTTACGCAACCGGGCCAGATGATCAGGATCAAGATGCGCGACATTCCGACCATCGAGGAAATAATCGCCGGTCGTTGGTGTGTCGAGGCAACCCAGCAAATTCATGAAGGTCGATTTTCCCGAGCCGGATGGCCCCATGATGGCAAGGTATTCACCCGGGTGAATTTCCAGATTGACGCCTTTCAAGGCAGGAAATTCACCTGCCGCTGTCGTGTACGCCTTGGCCAGATCGACGACACGGATGACCGGTTCGCTCATCAGAACATCCGCACACCAACCGAAGACGGCTTTTTGTCTCCACTACCATTCTCCCCGGTCACCACCCGATCACCCGCCTTCAGATCGCCTGCAATGATTTCGGTATTTCGATTGTCGGTGATGCCGACCTGAACGCTGATCGGTTTGATCTGCTCTTCAGCAAGGACATACACAGTGCCGCTCTGTCCATCCCGCTTTTTGCCCTTCCCTGCGCCCTTGCCTTCCCCGCGCCCCCCCGACTCCGATGCCGGTGCATTGCCATTAGTCGCCTTCGACGATTCCGATTTTTTGTCGTTGTCAGTCGGTTTGAAACGCAAGGCAGCATTCGGGACGAGCAAGACATCATGACGCTCCTGAACCCCGATACTGACATAGGCCGTCATGCCCGGTAGCAGGATGAGATCAGGGTTATCAACCTGAATGCGCACGTTGTAGGTCACAACGTTCTGCTGATTGGTCGGATTCAGACGGATTTGTCGGACAAGCCCCTGGAAATTTCGGTTTGGAAAAGCGTCGACCGTAAAGCGCACCGCCTGGCCTTCACGGATATTGCCAATATCCGCTTCAGCAAAGCTCGTATCGATCGCCATCTTCGACAGGTCCTGGGCGATCTGTATCAAGACCGGTGTCTGGAAACTGGCGGCGACTGTTTGACCGATATCCACTAGGCGAGCAACCACGACACCGGACACCGGTGACGTAATCACTGAATAGCCCAGATTGACCCGATCCTTGTCCGCGGCCGCTTTCGCCTGATTGAGCTGGGCTTGCGCCGATTTCAACACCTGCGCCGCCTGATCGTAGTCTTGTTGCGACACATATTCCTTGTCGAGCAGGGAGCGTAGACGGGCTTCATCGGCCTTGGCCCGGTCGACGCTGGCCTCAACATTCAGGATATTTGCAGCGCTCTGACGAGCAACGGTTTCCAACAGGGATTGATCGAGTTCGAGCAGTTTCTGCCCGGCCGCCACCTTTTCATTGAAATCGACATACAGCTTTCTGACAGTCCCGGAGACCTGGGTCCCCACGTTAACCAGAACAAGCGGCGTCAATGTGCCGTTGGCGGAGACCGTCTGAATCACCTTTCCCTGCTCAAGAGTCGCCAGACGGTAGCGTTGTTCAGGAGACTGCTCCAGAGAGGCCCGGTACAAGAAAAGCGCCCCCGACAGCACACTGAAGGTCAGGATCGAAGCGAAAAAGATTTTTGTCTTGCGTTTCATGGTGTTCCATTCTCACTACGGAGGCCACCTTGGACGATGCCATAATCAAGCGTCCCCATCGCCTGCGCCAGTGCGGTTCTGGCCAGTTGCCAATCAAAGACAGATTGAATTCGCTGGGAATTCGCATTTGCCAGCGCCGCTTGGGCATTCAACAGATCGAGAATTGTGCCGACACCCGCCTTGTAACGCCCTAGTGCAACCTGTTGGGATGCGACAGCACTCTCGACAAGGTCACGTGTCGCCTTGAGCGCCTGAATCGAGGTTTGCAAATTTTGATAAGCCCGCCAGACGTCCAGTGCAATTTGCGAGCGCAAGCGTTCTCGTTGAGCGTCGCGCAATTCAACCTGCGCTTCGGCCGCCCGAGTGCGGTAGTGCGTACTGAAGCCTGTGAATAACGGGACGTTGAGCGTTACGCCTAACGTCCCACCGTCCGAGGTGATACCAGCTATTTTTTGCCACGTCGGCGAAACGCCCAAGGATAACGTCGGCTCGCTGCTTGCAGATGCAATCCCGACAGCGGCCCTGGCCGCATTCCACTGTGCCTCTGCAGCGCGGAGATCGGGACGTCTCTGCCGTGCTTCAATAACGAGTTGCTCAAGATCACGCGCATACTGCATTTCATCCGGTGGCGTATCGGCCTTGGACAACATCACCGGTGAGTGGGCATCAAACCCCATGGCATTCATGAGAACGCCCAAGGTGGTACGTACCGCGCCATCAGCACGCACTCGATTCAGTACCGCCTGTGACATGGCCGTTTGCGCCTGGAGACGGTCAGCCGGAGTCGCCACGCCAGCCTTGTAACGAACGTCGGCGGCAAGCGCGCCCTCATAAGCGGCTCTTTCTGCCTGATCGGACGCCACCAGAGCCGCCTGAGCCGCCTGAGCGGCGTAGTAGGCCTGCAGGGAATTGAATATCAGAGTTTGCAGTATTGAACTGCGCGTCGCGTTAGCGACTTCGAGCAGAGATTGCGCTGACAACTCGTTGGCGGCTCGCCCCCCCGAGTCGAACATCAACCAGGAGAGCGTGAGCCCCGTACTGCGTTGAGCCTGCGAATTACCTTGATCGTAAATACGGGCCTCGCTCCAACGTGCGTCAAGGGTGGGCAACCAGGCACCTTTGGCCGCTCCCAGCAAGAATGCTTGGCTACGTGCATTGGCCCATATTTCTCGCGTTTGAGAATGATTGCACAGCGCAAGATCGACCGCATCCAGTGCGGTCAACTTGGTTTCAGGCAGCGAATTGGCACAGGGACGCTCGCCAATCCGGGACAGCAGTTTCTGTTCAGACCTGAGGGCCGGTACCTGATCAATCTCGAAAGGGTCGCTTGTCCCGGCAATACTGACCAAACTGGTCAGCAGGGACAAAACAAAAAAGAATCCTGGAGTGACGCGCATGCAGGTCAGTGGCTAGTGGCCAGCCAGATAGAGAGCGGTAATCGTTTTGGCATCGGTAATTTCACCATCAACGACTTTTTGCCGAAGTTCTTCGGGATGCAGTTCAATGACCTCGAGAAATTCATTGTGGTCCAGTTGTACAGCGCCATCGTGCTCAAGACCTCTAGCGACAAAAATCTCGATTCGCTCATTCGAATAGCCTATACAGGGATGCATCACACCGAGATGTTGCCACTCACGTGCGAGATAACCGGTCTCCTCCCTCAGTTCTCTTTGAGCAGTCAGCAGTATCTCTTCACCGTGGTCGATTTTACCGGCGGGCAATTCAAGGAATACGCGACCGAGCGGATAACGAAACTGCCGCTCGAATAATAGATTGCCGTTATCGAGATACGCCAGTATGACCACGGCGCCCGGATGTGTGATGTACTCACGAATCGACTCACCGCCGTTCGGCAGTCGCACACGGTCACGCCGGACATTGAGCAAGGCCCCGGAAAAGACAGTCTCACTGTCGAGCGCAAGTTCGATCAAATGATCGTTCAGATCCATGGCAAATCCTCAAGAGAAAACGCCCCGACCAGCGGGGCGTTCTTCAAATCCAGCGTTTCGCTATCAAAGAGAGCGCAACAGCGAATACGCACAAAGGGACATGATGACCTGCGGGAAGATCCCGAGCAGGGCAACGGCCAACCCGTTTGCAGAAATAAGAATTCGCATGTCCATCCCGGCTTGCAGCGGTGACTCATCAAGCGGCTGATCAAAATACATCAGCTTGACAACGCGCAGATAGTAGAAAGCCCCCACCAGCGAGAAGACCACAGCAACGATCGCCAGCCACATGTAACCTGCAGCAACGACTGCCTGCAAGACAGAAAACTTGGCAAAGAACCCGATGAAGAACGGTACGCCAGCCATCGAGAACATCAACATCAACATCACACCGGCAAACCAGGGACTACGCTTGTTGAGTCCCTTGAAATCATCGAGATTGTCGGCCTCGAAACCGGCACGCGACATCAACAGGATCATGCCGAACGAGCCACAGGTCATCAGCACATAAGCAATGACGTAGAACATCGCGGAGCTGTAGGCATTGAGTGCATAACGCGCATCACCACTGACCACCCCGGTCGTAATACCAAGCAGCATGAATCCCATGTGCGAAATCGCGGAGTAAGCCAGCATGCGTTTCAGATTGGTCTGCGCAATGGCTGCGAGGTTGCCGATCGCCATCGACAGCACCGACAGGATGATCAGCATGTTCTGCCAATCCTGGGCCATGGTGATCAGACCATTTACCAGCAAACGCATCACGATCGCAAAAGCTGCAAGTTTAGGTGCAGAACCAATCAGCAACGTGACTGAGGTCGGTGCACCGTGATACACGTCAGGAATCCACATGTGAAAGGGTACGACACCAAGCTTGAAGGCCAATCCAGCGACCAGAAAGACCAAGCCGAAGACGAGAACAGTCTTATTCACCCCCCCCTGATACAGCCGTTCAGCAACACCGGTAATTTCAAGGGTGCCCGTCGCTCCATAGATCATGGACATGCCGTACAACAACAGCCCCGACGCGAGCGCCCCGAGAACGAAATACTTCATTGCTGCTTCGGTCGACACCACGGAATCACGATTCATCGCGACCATGGCGTACAAGGACAAGGAAAGCAGTTCCAAGCCGAGATAAATGGTCAGGAAATGATTGGCAGAAATCATCACCATCATGCCAAGCGTCGCACACAGGGTAAGTACGTAGTACTCGCCCTTGTTCATCGTCTCACGATCGAGGATGTATGCCCTGGACATGAACATGACAACAATGACCGTCATGTAAAGGAAAAGCTTCAGCAAATCCGACATCAGATCATCGACGAACATGTTGCTGAACGTATAAACGACCTCGCCAGTGCTCGAGGCAAACTGAATTGCGGCGCACCCCAACAGCGTCAGGATGGACAGCGCAAAACTGAAGGTTCGCCGTGGATCCTTGCTAAATACGTCAATCAGCAGGATGAACATGATCATCGCTGCCAGAAAGAGTTCTGGCGCTGCAGGCAGGAGATCAGGGACAACGAAATTATCAAACATGTCGGCTACCGATTATTGAATCTTGCTGATGGCGATATGGCGCAACAGTTCATTGACCGAAGCGTGCATAACTTCCGTAAATGGCTGAGGATAAAGCCCCATCCACAGGGTACAAATCGCGAGGACTCCGAGGATGGCAAATTCGCGTGCATTCACGTCTTTCAATTCGGCCACATGATCATTCGCCACATCGCCGAAAATGACGCGCTTATACATCCACAGAGAGTAGGCTGCACCAACGACCATTGAGGATGCTGCAGCGAATGCCACCCAGAAGTTGTATTTGACAGCACCAAGGATCACCATGAATTCACCCACGAAACCTGATGTGGCAGGCAAGCCGGCGTTGGCCATGGTGAAGAGCATGAACAACGCTGCGAACTTCGGCATGGTGTTCACCACGCCACCGTAATCAGCGATCTGGCGACTATGCACACGGTCGTACATGACACCAATACAGAAGAACATCGCGCCAGAAACGAAACCGTGCGACACCATCTGAACCAGCGCGCCTTCGATACCCATGGCACTGAACATGAAGAAGCCGAGGGTAACGAAACCCATGTGTGCAATCGATGAATAGGCAACCAGTTTCTTCATATCGGCCTGCACAAGCGCAACGAAACCGATATAGACGACGGCGATCAACGAAAGAGTGATGACCAAGCTGGAGAGTTCATGCGATGCATCGGGAACAATCGGCAATGAGAACCTCAGGAATCCATAGGCACCCAATTTCAGGCCAATTGCAGCCAGCACAATGGAACCGCCGGTTGGTGCTTCCACGTGGGCATCCGGCAACCAAGTATGAACCGGGAACATCGGAACCTTCACCGCGAAGGCTATCAAGAAGGCGAGGAACAACCAAATCTGTGCCCCCAGGGTAATCGGGAGTTTGTGCCATTCCAGAATCGAGAAACTGCCATTAGACTGGAGGAACAGATACATCAATGCCACCAGGAACAACAGCGAGCCGAAAAGCGTGTAAAGGAAGAATTTGAAAGCCGCATAAACGCGGTTAGGGCCACCCCAGACGCCGATGATCAAATAAAGGGGAATCAGGGAAGCCTCGAAGAAGACATAGAACAGCACACCATCCAGCGATGTGAAAATGCCATTCATCAACCCTGACATGATCAGGAAAGCAGCATTGTACTGGGCGACTTTATTTTCAATGACTTCCCAACCAGCAGCAACAACGATGATGGTGATGAAACTGTTGAGGAGTACAAACAGCATCGAGATGCCATCGACACCCAAGTGATAGTTGATGTTGAAACGCGGAATCCAGCTACCGAGTTCAACAAACTGCATCGCCGACTGACTGTTGTCAAACCCCGTCCACAAAGGGATCGTCACCAGGAACCCGGCGCACGCCCCAAGGAGAGCCAGCATGCGCGCCAAGGGCGCATTGCGGTCGGAGCCGGTCGCCAGCACGACTAGACCTGCCGCGATGGGAATCCAGATGGCGAGAGAAATAAGCGGATAAGACGACATGTTATTCCTTGCTTTTCTGCGAACTGTGCGTGGTTATGCGCGATTGAGCCAGAGTGTCATCAGCACAAAAACACCAATGATCATCGTGAATGCGTAGTGGTAGACATAGCCAGTCTGGAAAAGACGGGTAATGGACGCTATCCAACCAACCAACCGTGCCGATCCATTAACGATGATGCCATCGATGATTGCCACATCACCTCCGCGCCAGAAGGCTTTACCAAGCACACGCGCACCGCCCGCAAAAACTGTCTCATTGATCTTGTCGAAGTAGTACTTGTTTTCGAACAAGGTATTGATCGCCGAGAAACGACGCTGGATGGCAGCAGGAATGTCCGGACGTTTCATGTAGAAGTACCACGACGTTACAACACCGGCCAAGGCCAGGAAGAATGGCAGCGTTGTAAAGGCATGCGTAGCCATCGCAGCGGCACCATGGAAATGCCCAGCCAAGTGCTCCATCGCAGGATGTGCCGAAGCATCGACAAAGATCACATTATTGAAGTAGTCACCAAACACCATCGGCTCGATGGCGATGAAACCGATCACGACTGACGGAATCGCCAACAGCACCAATGGCAAAGTAACAACCCAAGGCGTTTCATGTGGTTTCTGACCAGGAGCAAGCCCATGATGATGGTCGTGAGAGACCTCTTCATCATCGTGATCGCCATGATGCTCGTGATGGTGAACATCATCTGCCTTTCCAAATCGTTCTTCGCCGTGGAAGACCAGGAAGTACATCCGGAAAGAATAGAAGGCGGTGACGAAAACACCCGCGAGAACGGCAAAGTAGGCAAAACCAGCACCCGGAATATGTGACAAAGCAACCGCTTCGATGATCGAGTCCTTGGAATAGAAGCCAGACAAGAACGGGGTACCGATCAGTGCCAGGGAACCAATCAGCGAAGTAATCCAGGTAATGGGCATGTACTTGCGCAAGCCACCCATATTGCGGATGTCCTGATCATGATGCATACCGATGATGACCGAACCCGCAGCAAGGAAGAGCAGCGCCTTGAAGAAGGCATGCGTCATCAGGTGGAAAATCGCCACCGAATAAGCGGAAGCACCCAGTGCCACGGTCATGTAACCAAGTTGCGACAAGGTCGAATATGCGACGACACGCTTGATATCGTTCTGGATGATCCCAAGGAACCCCATGAACAGCGCAGTAATGGCGCCGATTACGATGACAAAGGACAGAGCGGTGGTCGACAACTCGAACAGCGGCGACATGCGCGACACCATGAAGATACCAGCAGTCACCATTGTGGCGGCATGAATCAGTGCTGAAATCGGCGTCGGACCTTCCATCGAATCCGGCAGCCAGACATGCAACGGAACCTGAGCTGACTTACCCATCGCGCCAATGAACAGACAGATGCAGGTCACCGTCATCAAGGACCATTCAGCGGCCCCCCAAATATTGATAGTCTTCGCAGCAAAGTCGGGGGCTTGCTTGAACACTTCGGCGTAATCAAGAGTACCGAAATGCGCCAAAACCAAACCAATCCCGAGAATGAAGCCGAAGTCACCGACTCGGTTGACCAGGAAGGCCTTCATGTTGGCGAAGATCGCCGTCGGCCGCGTATACCAGAAACCGATCAGCAGATAGGAGACGAGACCGACCGCTTCCCAGCCGAAGAACAGCTGCATGAAGTTGTTACTCATCACCAACATCAGCATCGAGAAGGTGAATAGGGAAATATAGCTAAAGAAGCGGTTGTAGCCTGGATCTTCCTCCATGTACCCAATTGTGTAGATGTGCACCATCAAGGATACGAAGGTAACCACCAGCATCATCGTCGCGGTCAGCGTGTCAACCAGAAAACCGACTTCGAATTTGTAGTCGCCGCTGGTCAGCCAGGTGTAGACCGGACCGTTGAACGTATTGCCGGCCATGACATCCTTGAAGATGACAACGGAAGCAAGCAAGGCAACCGCAACCCCCAGAATTGTCACTGTATGAGCAACCCATCGCGGAATGACTCGACAGAACAAGCCGGCGATCATCGCTCCAAACAATGGAGCCAGCGGCACGAGCAGATAGAGTTTTTGCATTTCCATTATTAACCCTTCAGGCTGCCCAGGTCATCCACGTGGATGCTCTTCAGGTTGCGGAACAAAACGATCAGGATCGCCAAACCAATCGCCGATTCGGCTGCAGCGACGGTCAGGATGAAGAAGACGAAGATTTGGCCGGAAAGATCCTGAAGATAATGCGAAAAAGCGACGAAGTTCATGTTGACCGCAAGGAGCATCAACTCAATTGCCATCAGCAGGACCAGCAAGTTTTTCCGATTAAGGAAGATGCCGACCACGCTGATCGCGAACAGAATCGCACCCAGAATGAGGAAATGCGAGAGCGTAAGATTAAGCATGATGACTCCGGATCACTCTTTCTCAACCGGCATCTGCAGGACGCGGATTCGATCCTTCGCCTTGACGAAAACCTGTTGATTCGGATTGGTGTATTTCGATTTTTTCGGACCACGATGCGTCAATACGATGGCTGCAATCATGCCAACGAGCAGAACAATCGAGGCCAATTCGAAGGGATAGACATAATCCGTGAACATCAGCGTGCCGATGCTCTTCGTGTTGGAGATGTCCGTCGGTGTCATGGCATCCGCTGCTGGTACCTGGAAATACTTGCTTCCAAGCACTAGCCCCATTTCCATAACCATCAACAAACCCAGCACTGCGCCAAGGGGGAGGTAATTCCAGAAGCCCTGGCGAATGCGATCGATGTTGATATCGAGCATCATCACGACGAACAGGAACAACACCATCACTGCGCCGACGTACACGAGAATGATTGCAATCGCGAGGAACTCAGCCTGAAGCAGCGCCCAGATCCCACCACAGGTGAAGAAGGCAAGAATCAGGTGGAGCGCAGCATGCACTGGGTTTCGTGCGGTAATGACACGTAAACTGGCGAAGACAAGGATCGCCGAAAGAAAATAAAAGACCTGCGTCTGAAAATCCATCGTTCGTCCCTGTCAGCGGTAAGGAGCATCAAGCTGACGATCGGCCGCGATCTGCGACTCATAGCGGTCGCCGTTGGCCAGTAGCATCTGCTTGGTGTAGTAGAGATCGCCACGCTTCTCGCCGTGGTATTCGAAAACACGCGTTTCAACGACAGCGTCGACCGGACAAGCCTCCTCGCAAAATCCGCAGAAGATGCACTTGGTCAGATCAATGTCATAACGTGTCGTACGACGAGAACCATCGTCACGGGGCTCCGCCTCAATCGTGATCGCCATCGCAGGACAAATTGCTTCACAGAGCTTGCAGGCAATACAACGCTCTTCGCCGTTCGGGTAACGACGCAAGGCATGCAGGCCGCGAAAACGAAAACTCTGCGGGGTCTTTTCCTCAGGGTATTGAACGGTGATCTTGCGGGCAAAGAAATATTTACCCGTCACCGACATCCCCTTCAACAGTTCCTTGAGGAACAGGCTGTTGAAGATCTCCTTCATCGAACCCATTACTCGCTCCTCACTTCCAGATATTTAGCGGGGACATCATCCACACGCCAACAACAACCAGCCAGATCAGACAGATCGGCACGAAAACCTTCCAGCCCAGACGCATCAACTGATCATAGCGATAGCGCGGGAACGTGGCACGGAACCAAAGGAAGAGGAACAGGATGAAGGCCATCTTGGCGAACAACCAGAGAATGCCATCCGGCAGGAAGCCCACCGGGGATAGCCAGCCACCAAGGAACATGATCGAGGTCAGTGCGGCAACCAGAATCATGTTGGCGTATTCAGCCAGGAAGAACACCGCGAAAGCCATACCCGAATATTCGACATGGAAGCCCGCGACGATTTCGGATTCACCTTCGGCAACATCAAAGGGGGCACGGTTGGTTTCCGCAACACCTGAAATCAAGTACACCAGAAACATCGGTAGTAGCGGGAGCCAGTTCCAAGACAGGAAGCTCAAACCCATACCGGCAAATCGCCCCTGATCCTGCACATTGACGATGTCCACCAAATTCAGGCTATTCGACACCATCAAAACGCAAATGAGCGAAAAGCCCATCGAAATTTCGTAAGAAACCATCTGTGCCGCAGAACGCATCGCACCGAGGAAGGCGTATTTTGAGTTCGAAGCCCAACCCGAGAGGATGATCCCGTAAACACCCATCGAGGTGATTGCCATGATGTAGAGCAAACTTGCATCAATATTGGCCAACACGAGAGTGTCGGTGAAAGGAACCACTGCCCATGCTGCCAATGCCGGGGCAATTGCCAGCATCGGCGCAATAAGAAAAATACCCTTGTTCGCACCAGACGGAACAATGATTTCTTTCAACAAGAGTTTCAAACCATCGGCGATCGGCTGAATCAAACCGAGAGGACCAACGCGATTTGGCCCGATACGGACCTGCATGTAACCGATCACCTTACGCTCAGCCCAAGTCAGATAGGCGACGCTGAGCATCATCGGCGCAACGATCAAGACGATCTTGATCAGTGTCCAGACCGCAGGCCAGGCGCCACCAAAAACGCCTTGTCCAAAGTTCATCAACGCGTCCATTTATGCACGCTCCACAAAAATCTGGCCGAACATTTCGCCGAGCTCGGCCGTGCTGGAATGAGCAGCCGGGACACGAACACACCCGGTGGGTACATTTACGTCCACCTTGAGTTTGAGCACCGCCGTACCATTACCTTGACGAACCTTGATCTGATCACCGCAACCAACACTGAACTGCGCAGCTGTTTCAGCATTCATGCTGGCAAAAGGAGCTCGTCCATCCGCCGTCTGCTGAAGCACTTGGGAACGACGCGCCATCGAATCCGCAAAGTGAATCGGCACATCAGCGATCCGCTGGAGACCGCTTTGCGCCACCGGCAAGGAAATGGCGACACCGTTCAGGCCATTATCGAGTCCAGTAACAAACTCTGTCCCGGAACCTAGCACCTCATCACGCACAGCCTGAGCCGATTCGTAAGCGAATCCTTCCAGATTCAGGACATTACCGAGAACACGCAGGACTTTCCAGGCCGGACGTGCATCACCACGCGCTTTGACAACTCCGTTAAAACTTTGCACGCGCCCTTCGATATTGACGAATGTACCTGCCGTTTCGGTAAAGGGTGCTATCGGCAAAATCACATCTGCGTAGTCCAATGCGCCTTCGTTCTTGAATGCCGACATCACCACAACCATCTCTGCACTCTTGAGCGCTGCCATCGCTGATTGCGGGTTGGCACAATCGAACTGAGGCTCAAGCCCCATTAACACATAGGCCTTACGTGGCTGTTCAAACATCTGACGAGCATTGGCACCTTGTGGCAATCCCCAGGCAACATGGCCTCCGACGACGTTACCGGACTCACCAAGGAACCCGACAGATCCACCCGTGATCTTGCCGAGTTCAAGCGCCAGGACATGCAGCTGAGTTGCGGCTGATGATTGAGTCGCGACGTTCCCCAACAAGATGCCGCGCTTCTCGCCATCGCACAGACTTTGGGCAATCTTTCGAGCGCTGTCGCAGACGGTTACGCCTTCGGTGCCAGCAGGAATTGACACGCCCTTGATCTCGGCTGCGGCCTTTAGCACAGCGGCGAGAGCTACGACCAACTGATCCGGAGCCACTGTCAGGCTTGTATGCAGATCAATCAACTGATCGTCGCCACTCACTGACAAAAGGCTGACCTTGGTAAATTTGCGAGCGGCCCGACGCAAACGCTGGGCAATCAAGGGATGATCTTTACGCAGGAAAGAACCTACGACTAGCGCAGCATCAAGCTCGCCGATATCCGCAAGTCGCATCCCCAGCCAGGGAGTGCCTGCTCGCTTGAAATCGGTGCCGAAATCGGTCTGCCGCGGGCGGAAATCATAATTGCCAGAGCCTAGGCCTTGCATCACCTTGCCCAACAGATATATTTCCTCAACCGTACTGCTCGGCGCCATCAAGGCAGCCAATGCATCACCACCGTGGTCGCGGGCGATATCCTTGAGGCCGTGTGCAACATAATCAAGGGCAACGTTCCACTCGACTTCACGCCACTCCCCACCTTGCTTGACCATCGGCTTGAGCAACCGATGATCAGAATTTAAGGCTGGATACGAAAAACGTTCCTTGTCGGAAATCCAGCATTCGTTAACCGACTCGTTCTCGCGTGGTAACACACGCATCACGCTATCGTGCTTAACCTGAACGACCAGATTTGCGCCAACCGAATCCTGCGGGCTGATTGACTTGCGTCGCTGCAATTCCCAGGAGCGTGCTGAATATCGGAACGGCTTTGATGTCAATGCACCGACTGGACACAGGTCGATCATATTGCCCGACAATTCGGAGTCGACCGTACGCCCCACGAAAGTCATGATCTCTGAGTGCATGTTGCGGTTGGCCATGCCGAGTTCCATCACCCCGGCGATTTCCTGGCCGAAGCGGACGCAGCGCGTGCAATGAATGCAACGGCTCATCTCTTCCATGGAAATCAGCGGGCCGACGTTCTTGTGGAAGACGACGTGCTTTTCCTCGGTATATCGGCTTTTCATCGGGCCATACCCGACCGACATGTCCTGCAATTGACACTCACCGCCTTGATCGCAAATTGGACAATCCAGAGGGTGATTGATCAGCAGGAACTCCATCACGCCTTTCTGCGCTTTCACGGCCAGTTCAGAGTGCGTGAATACCTTCATGCCATTGGTTACGGGCGTTGCACAAGCTGGTAAAGGTTTCGGTGCCTTCTCCACTTGCACAAGACACATCCGGCAGTTGGCTGCAATCGAGAGTTTCTTGTGATAACAGAAGTGAGGGATATAAACCCCCACTTGCTGCGCAGCATCCATGACGGTGCTTCCGTCAGGTACCTGAGCCTTCTTGCCGTCGATTTCGATTTCTAGCATGTCGCTACCTTGTAGCCAGTTTGATCTTGTGTATCTACGAATCCGTCAGACGGGAATCTTGTGAAACCCACTGCCTGCCCACTGAACATCTTTTGGAACCACGCAGGTTTTGTGTTCAATGTGATACTCGAATTCACTTCTGAAATGCTTGAGGAAACTCTGAACCGGGAATGCCGCCGCGTCACCCAAGGCACAGATCGTGCGCCCTGCGATGTTACCCGCGACACTCAACAACAATTCCAGATCATCCGGCGTTCCATGACCATTTTCGATACGGTGAATAACCTTATACATCCAGGCTGTGCCTTCGCGACACGGGGTGCATTGGCCGCATGACTCCTCATGATAGAAGAATGACAAACGCTCAAGCGCCTTGACCATACAAACTGATTCGTCCATGACGATGACTGCGCCCGAACCCAGCATCGAACCAGCCTTGCTGATCGAGTCATAGTCCATGGTGCATTCCATCATGACGTCACCCGGCAAAACGGGTGCAGATGAACCACCCGGAATGACGGCCTTGATCTTACGTCCCCCGCGCATGCCGCCACACATCTCAAGTAGCGTGGAGAACGGCGTACCGAGTGGAATTTCGTAGTTACCCGGTCGATTAACATGACCGGAAACCGAGAAAAGCTTGGTGCCACCGTTGTTCGGCTTACCAAGATTGAGGAACTCCTCCCCCCCCATCTTCAGAATGAAGGGAATCGAGGCGAAGGTCTCAGTATTGTTGATCGTTGTTGGCTTGCCGTACAGACCAAAGGATGCAGGGAAAGGCGGCTTGAAACGTGGCTGGCCTTTCTTACCCTCAATCGACTCGAGCAAAGCGGTCTCTTCACCGCAAATGTAGGCGCCGTAACCGTGATGGGCAAACAGTTCGAAATTGAATCCGGACCCTAGAATATTCTGCCCGATAAATCCGGCGACCCGCGCCTCGTCAAGAGCCTCTTCAAAACGCTTGTATTCGGCCCAAACTTCGCCATGCACGTAGTTGTAGCCACGTGTCGCCCCCATCGCGTAGGCTGCAATCGCCATGCCTTCAATCACTGCATGCGGGTTGTAGCGCATGATGTCGCGGTCTTTGAAGGTACCAGGCTCGCCTTCGTCGGTGTTGCAAACGACATACTTGTCACCGGGAAACGAACGCGGCATGAATGACCACTTCAGGCCAGTCGGAAAGCCAGCGCCGCCACGACCGCGAAGTACCGATTTCTTCACTTCACCGATCACATCTTCCTGGGAAATTCTGTTCTCAAGAATTCGACGAAGCTGACTGTAGCCACCACGCGCCACATAATCCTGAATATGCCAAGTATTGTCACCGTCAAGACCCGCCATCAGGACGGAATTAATCGCACCAAGCATGGCCATTACTTGCACTCCTCCAGCAGCTTGTCGATCTGTTCAGGATGCATATGGCTGCACATGCTCCGGTTATTGACGATCAATACCGGTGCGTCGCCACAAGCCCCCATGCACTCCCCCTCCTTGAGGGTAAACCTTCCATCCGGCGTGGTTTCGTTGTAACCGATACCAAGCTTCTTTTGCAGGTATTCACCAGCATGGTATCCGCCTGACAATGCACACGGCAGGTTCGTACAAACGGTGATCTTGAACTTGCCGACCGGCTTCAGATCGTACATGTTGTAGAAAGAAGCGACTTCGTAGGCAGCAATGGGCGGCATCGAAAGATAGCTGGCCACAGCCTCTATTGCGTCCGAGTGGAGCCAGCCCTTTTCTTCCTGAGCATGTGCCAGACAGGCCATCACGGCGGATTGTTGCTGGCCGATCGGGTACTTGGCGACCTCGCGGTCGAATTTCTTGAGGGTTTCAGCGGAAAACATCAGCGGTCAATCTCGCCAAAAACAATATCTTGGGAACCGATAATCGTGACGACGTCGGCAATCATGTGGCCACGTGACATCTCATCCATACCTGCAAGATGAGCATAGCCCGGCGCACGAATCTTCATGCGGTATGGTTTGTTGGCACCATCGGAAACGAAATAGATGCCAAATTCACCTTTCGGATGCTCCACTGCTGCATAAGCCTCGCCAGGAGGCACATGAATGCCCTCAGTAAAGAGCTTGAAGTGATGAATCAACTCTTCCATGTTCGACTTCATGTTTTCACGAGGCGGCGGAGCCACTTTGTAATTATCGGTGATCACCAACCCCGGATTCTTACGGAGCCAATCAATACACTGCTTGATGATGCGATTTGACTGGAGCATTTCCTCCATTCGCACCAGATAGCGATCATAGCTGTCGCCGTTGACGCCCACCGGCACATCAAAGTCGACCTTGTCGTAGGCGGCGTAAGGTTGCTTCTTGCGCAAATCCCAAGCGATACCCGAACCACGCAACATGGCACCGGTGAAGCCCATCTGCATCGCCCGTTCAGGAGTAACTACACCAATATTAACCAAGCGCTGTTTCCAAATTCGGTTATCGGTGAGCAGCGTGTGATATTCGGCGTGATATTTCGGGAAACGATCCGTAAAGTCCTCAAGGAAATCCAGCAACGAACCCTGACGGTTATCATTAAGCTCCGATGCTTTTTTCTTGCTGGTCCAAGTTGACTCAGCGTACTGCGGCATGCGATCCGGCAAATCGCGGTAAACGCCTCCAGGACGATAGTAGGCGGCGTGAAGTCGCGCACCCGATACGGCCTCATAGGCATCCATCAGGTCTTCGCGCTCCCTGAAGGTGTAGAGCGCCATGGTCATCGCACCAACGTCAAGCGCATGACAGCCAACCCACAGCAAATGATTCAGGATCCGGGTCACTTCGTCGAACATCGTACGGATGTATTTTCCGCGCTCCGGAACTTCAATACCGAGCAGTTTCTCGGTTGCCATACAGTAAGCGTGCTCATTACACATCATCGACACATAGTCGAGACGATCCATGTACGGCACCGACTGAACCCAAGTACGAGTTTCAGCCAATTTTTCGGTAGCGCGATGCAAAAGACCGATGTGAGGGTCTGCACGCTGCACAACCTCTCCGTCAAGTTCGAGCACAAGACGGAGAACTCCGTGCGCCGCTGGGTGCTGCGGACCAAAGTTCAAAGTGAAATTACGGATATCAGCCATGAGCAGCATCTCCGAAAGTATCTTCACGCACGATTCGCGGCGTATTTTCACGCGGCTCAATCGTCACAGGCTGATAAACGACACGCGCCTGATCCGGGTCGTAGCGCATTTCGACATGGCCCGAAATCGGGAAATCCTTGCGGAAGGGGTGACCAATAAATCCGTAGTCAGTGAGAATTCGACGCAGATCATCGTGCCCAACAAAGGCAATCCCATATAGATCAAATGCCTCGCGCTCGTACCAATTGGCACTCGACCAGACCGATGTGACCGAATCCACTGAAGGAAACGCCTCATCTTCGGCAAACACCCGGACCCTCAGCCGCCAGTTGTTGGCAACCGACAGAAGATGGGAGACGGCAGCATAACGCTTACCTTGCCACAACCCCTCTCCATAAGTCGAATAATCGACGCCGCAGAGATCAATCAATTCCTGAAACGCCAATACAGGCTCATCACGAAGAGACTGCATCACCGACAGGTAGTCGGAAGCCGCCACTTCGATCGTCACCTCTCCCAGCGCACAAACCAGAGACTGCAGCTTGTTGCCGAAGGTCTCCTGCAATTTTTGGCTAAGCGTATCCAGCTTGGTGGACATGTGAATCAGCCCCGAAATGAGTTAACGAGCAATCGTATTGGTACGACGAATCTTGTTCTGCAACTGGATGATGCCGTACAGCAAGGCCTCGGCAGTCGGCGGACAACCAGGCACATAGATATCCACTGGCACTATCCTGTCACAGCCCCGTACCACGGAGTATGAATAATGGTAGTAACCGCCACCGTTGGCACATGAACCCATGGAAATGACCCAGCGCGGCTCAGCCATCTGGTCGTAAACCTTTCGCAACGCAGGCGCCATTTTATTGGTCAAAGTACCCGCGACGATCATCACGTCCGATTGACGCGGACTGGGACGGAAAACCACCCCAAAACGATCGAGGTCATACCGGGAACACCCAGCATGAATCATCTCGACGGCACAACACGCCAAACCGAATGTCATCGGCCAAAGCGAACCCGTACGTGCCCAGTCAAATAGGCGGTC
>JACCDQ010554052.1_pt1 | contig 19542 bp, 22 predicted proteins | sample 7446031 | NCBI WGS metagenome assembly JACCDQ01 (sample SAMN15323442, study PRJNA562643) | freshwater metagenome | isolation source: river surface water | place: USA:Blue River Watershed | collected 2017-08-17
GATGCGGTGCCAATTGTCGATGTCATGATGACAAGATGCGATGGGTTGGGTACACTCAGCGAGTGAATGTGTAGACCTTATCAGTCTTGGTGTTGATGTAACGTATAGTCTTTGAGTCAATTTGCGTCTTATAGTTACCTGTGGGTAAGTCCAAGTCATCCCGTAGCTTCCAGCTTAGCGAGTTGCTACCAGTAGCTAGGAACTTATAGGCAAGATCTTTGTGCTTAAACCGTTTGATCTTGCATACATGCACAAGGCCAGACCCGAACGAATAGGGGAAAGAGATGAGGTTCATTGGTGCCAAGTCGAGGTGGGTTAGTTACAAAGATCAGGCGGAGTAATAGCCGACGATGACATGATCGCAGTCATCATCGACAAGCTTGATAAGCGTGCCGCTGAAGTATGTATCGCTGGCGTACCCATCCCATCCAGCAAGATCCCCCGTGGCCTCATCAGCTACGCGGAGAAAGTCCTGCAGGTGGTAGATGTGTCCGCAATACTTGAAGAATCCGTAGTTACATTCCAGATCATCAGGATTCATCCAGTCGTATTCCTTGCGGATCTTATCTTGGTCGGACAGACTAAAGTCCGACAGATACTTAAGTTCGCGGGGCTGATTGTTGGTCTTGATGTTCATAACATTCACCAGCAACATGGCTGGCAGCTGACAACATAGAGGGATGAATCCCTCAGGCTGAGATCTTTAATCTCAGCAGGAGAGAATCTGGTCGATGATCTAATGTGATCACGATTGATCTAGATCTGAACCTGCAGCCTGACAACCTATACGTAATCTGCGATCTCTCACAGAACAAGTCACAGAGCCAGACTGAAACAAATTGCCAGGCATGTAGTTAGTTACAGCGCCCAGAATCACCTAACCCGTGCTGTTTATCCCATCCCGCCATCGAAGTGATGCGCACTTGTGGGGTTTAGGCAGCATGGACAAAGGGTGTCCGTTTAAATGACACCCTCCGACAAGGCTATTCTGTCTACCGTAACTAACTACAACCGGACAACAGGTTGTATTCAGTCGCCACGGGGCGAGTGTGGCTGACATTTAGCGCCCATAAATTGTCTTAGTTACAGACAAGATACCGGCTGACAAACAGTGCAGAGTGCTTATCCGGACGGCCTACTGTGATTCGGCTGCATTGTCCGCACTGTCTGGGAAGTTATGTATGCCTAAGCGCAGTACATTTCGTACTAGCCTCGCAGTGTTCCTACTACACTTGCGCTTAGGTAAGTTGTCTAGGTTCCTTGCCTAGCAATCCGGGCACACCATCCCTACAGTTTCAAGCTAGGATCCGTCAGCTGTTGCCTACGTTTCGGGGAAGTGCTCCCTACCATCGGCGCTTGTCGGTTCCCGGCCCATGTATCAGGGCGGGCGTGGCTGGATTGTCTAGGTGCTCTGCGGCTCGGGCCAGGCCCTTTGCCTCAGTGATCACACAATGCCGTCTCCGAACCCGATCGGTCAAGCACTTCTGACCGGTTCGCCAACCGGCACACAGCCGCAGGCTCTCGCGCAGGTAATGGAACCGCGCGCCGCGCGCGTAATTACCACGCCGCAGCCCAGTCGCCGCAGTCTGTTTGCGAAACGTAACACTGTGCACCCTAGAACAAACGAACTAATACAACTTCACAAAGATAAATGTACAACTTAACATTGCTAAATGATACATAGGGCGGCGCTATGTGAGGCGAACCTCGTCGTTATGTGTAACAAACTTGCCGCAACCCTGCTTTTTTTTATATAGGGCTTTACGTCGACGGGGCGGGCGAGAAGCCAAAAATAATCTTGCGGGGAAAATGAGGGTAAAACTTGTCGAGTGTTAATATGCTAACAGGCGCCCAGCGCGTTAGCGCTGACTGATACACCTTTTGCCCGGCTCACCTAGGCTGTGATTATCGGCTTAAGGCTTATGTTGTCTACGGATGTGCGCCTCAGAGTCGAATTTATCTGCCAGCGCATCTCGAAAGGACACGAAGTCAAGCTCAGCGACATGCAATGGATCCAGAAATGGGCCAATTGCAACCACTCCGTCGACGCCATGCTGCGAAAAGCGCGCCGCGTGGCCGTTCAAGGCGAGTTTCCGGCGGATGGGCTGGACGATTTCATGCAGAAATTGGATATTGGCGAGCCTGACCCATCAGAACACCTTCAAGGTGCTCAAAATCCGACCACGTTAGCGGAATGGTTTACTCAAAAACGTAAATGGTTCAGGGGTACTTCGTCTTAACTGCCGCTATTGTCTCCGTTTAACGCCTTACTTTCTTACTGGATTGCGTGCGGGGCGTTCAAAGTGTGTTGTTAGCCTGAACAGACCTCGGTTCGAGGTGAAAAAAGATTTCGTTTGGGAAATCCGCGAAAAATTTAAGCGTTGCGGGGCATAACCAACCTCTAAATTCCTTATTTTGCTCTGTTTGTAGGGTATACCACGCGCCCCCATACTCGTGCTGCTCTTTTTTCAACCGCGTTTTGCAGTTTGGAAACATAGCTGAGCTAAAGAGTATTCTGTAAGTACCTGTTTTATCTTTTGCGGGCAGTTTTTCGATCATAGAATCAATTATTTCTGGGATACCGAGGACAAACGGCTCGTGGACCAGACCTCGTTTCTCGTCTGTAAAGCACCAAGTGCCTGCGTGACGGTATGTCTCGATAGTCATCATGCTGTTTGCCAAAACACTGAACCGATAGAGCGCATATAGTGTACCACAGTTTTTCTGTTCTGAGGGAACCGAGCTTAGCGCGTATACTTAAAGGAGAGTGCTGCGGTTAAATGCCTCGTCAATTTAATACGGATGACTTACGGAAGGCTTTAGATGCTTATAGTGAGTACTCGGACGCTAATACATATAGTCAAGATGCCGCACGCGAAGCTCTTGTCGACCGAGCACTCGGAGAAGGGTTTTTAGATGATTACATTCACAGTCAAATAGAACAGGATCGTTCATGGGATGATGACTCCGATCCAAACGAGTACATAGACCAATCAGAAATAGAGCAATACCGTAATCGTTTGGATGCTTCTGATTTTCCCGATCGAGTTCCTTTTAACCCTAATCTCGAGATCGACCCTGATCTAGAAGAGTACAACGTTTATAACTTTATAAACGAAAATCCTAAGGCTAGAGAATTTTTTACTAACGAAACCTTAGATCTGCGTGGTACGAATGCATCTGATAGATTTTTGCGTGCTGTACGTGCGGGGACGTTTACCCCTGCGCAACTCCGAGCACTCGACGCAGCTCGCTTTGAGGGAAATTCTTCTCTTTTAGAGAACACTTCAGATGAAGAGCTTGCAAATCGTGCTGCTGATTTTGTCAATCGAGCCGCAACTGGCAGAAGGGATATCCCTTCGTTTGCTCCTATTTATGAAAACGCTGCGGAGGCTCTCAATCAAATCGGGGATTTAAATACCGTTCGGCGAGCGTTGTCAGCTTATGACGAAGACCTCGGGGAAGCTAATCAGCGTCTTGAGCGTCTTAACCGTCAGCAATCCTACCCCGCAGTTGAATCCAGACAAAATCGCCGTGGAGGTCCACAACAGCTTTCACTAGATTTAGATATTAATCCACTTAGTGATCAAGCTAATAGTATTGCTTCGCGTTTAGAGTCGTTACCCTCTTCGTTTAACACTGTTCAAGAATTAACTGAAGCACGAAATCGTTTAAGCAACATTCAGCGTGATTTAGGTGGTTTACTCAGTCAACGCGATAGCCCAGCAGATAGAGCGTATTCTTCTATTGCGCAATCAGTTTTACCTCAAGTAGCTGAAGCGCTCGGAGAAAGAGGAACTAATCAAGCCGTTAGGAGTGAAACTCGTGAGAGTAGACTTCGCGCGCAGGAGGCTGAAAGCGCGCTTGAGGAGCGTCAACAGTATTTCGATCTTTTGAGATCTCAGGATCGTTACAGCGGTCGACCCGTTACCCAAGAATCTATTGCTTACGAAACGCCCTCCGTAGAACGATCTCGGGGGATGGATCCCATTCCTGGGCTGAATACCGAACTCCAGCGGCAAGCCGCGGAAGAAGTTAAGCGAACTGTTTCTCAATACCCCGAGGTTGAGCGCTTACTTACCGCATCCGTTAAAGACTCACAGCGTAAACCTATTAGACGGGAAGCAGCTAAAGAGTACTCTCCTTACTTAGATACTACTCAGCTGGTTTCTCTTCCTGAGGACCGGAAAGCAATTTATGAGTCCCTGCTCAATACGGATGAGACATATCGCGCTGATCGCCGCCGTGGATTGGCTTTTATTAAAGATATTGAATCTATGTACACCAGCGGTAATACAGAAGTTCAACAAAAAGCATTAAACATCTTAGATAATTTAGGTTTTGGGGATGCACTACGTAGCATATCTTCTCCCGCTACCTCTCCTTCTCGTCCGATCGTTGGTGGCGATCGTTATGTGGATACGTACGGAGACGAAGCTGAAGTTCCTGAGTTGCGAGAGCGAGTTTTGGGGCGAGCTCAAGCTCTAAGGAAAGCTATGGCAGTTCCGCCGGATATTCTAAAAGATCTTTATCCTAACTTTTTTCAAACTACCTCCGGAGGTAGTAGAAAACTTGAACTTGACTACGACCCCTCCACGGAAACCGTGGTTCCTGTTGAGCCCGGTAAAAGAGGCGCTTACGGTATAGAAGTATCTACAGGGTCGCCCAGACTCAACCCTGCGGGAGTCTCGGCATTACCTAGTATTATGTCGGCTAACGCTCTTCGTTTTTTAGCAGATAATCCTGTTTTAGGTACTACTTCCGTTTCTTTTACTACTAAAACTCCTGATAAAGATTATAGCTACGATGCGAAAGATCTGCCTCCAGCTGTTTCTGATGCATTCGGACGTTTTGCGCAGTCTACGGCTTTGGAAGGTCTGCCTCCTGGAACTCTTGTCACCAATTCTCCTCTTTCCTCTGGAGATTTGCTGCGACAAAAGCAGAGAGCTGGTCTGACCGAAGAAACGAGTTCTACGCTCAGGAAGTTAATGCCTTTTGCCCGCGAGGGGCAATCTTTACCTAATCTCCGCGGTGCAGCTTACCAAACAGCAGGTTTTGGGCCTACGTCACAAGAGGGTACTCAGTACGCGTATGTAGACGCTGAGGGTCGCGTTGTTCCTCTGCAACTCGGTCGCCCTGAATCCGGTTTAGCTGGTTCCGTTAAAGCTGATCCAGTTCGAGATCTACTTGAGGTTAAACAGGGACGTTTGCCCTTAACGACAAAATCGTATTACTCTGTGCCGCCTGAACTTGCAGCTGTCAAAGGCTTGCAAGAGCTTGGCCGCGGCATCAGACAAACGCCTTCTGCGTTGCTTCCCGGTGCTGCTGATTTAATTCCCAGCCCAGAAGCAATACGAACCGGGTACGCAAAAGGCCCCGTGGCAATGGGTAAACAAATGGCACAGGAATTTGTACAAAGTCTTCCTACCTCTATTGCGGCTGCTGGTGCCTTAGCCACGCCTGTTGCCGCTCCTTTGGCGCCAGGGATCGGTGCTGGGTTAGTCGGTACGGCTGCCGCACGCGCCGCAAATGAAGTTGTTCGTCAGCAGACTGGCGAAGGTATTGTTCCTAAGTTGCGTCAAGCTCTAGGAACAGCACCGCGTACTGGCGTAGCAGCAAGACCCCGCGTGGGCCCGCAGCCTTTAACTGCACAAGTACGCCCTTTAACCACGGATCAGCGAGCTGAGCTAAATCGACAGCGAAATCGCTCTGAGCTACAGCGGCGCATTGACTTAGTTAAAGAGCGGTTTAACCCGGCGCGAGGTGAGTTTGGTTTATCCGAAGCTATCTTTGGGCGTTAGACTTCAATAAAGGCTTCACGTAGATGTACGGCACTGAGGAACTGCTGGCAAATCTTCCCGACTTTGAGCGGATGAAGATCCGTGGCGGCCAAAGTCCTTATAAAGAACCCGTCATCCCCGGCGAGCAACGTCTTACGCCCGAGATGCAGGAGATGATTGACCTGCGTCGGCGCCTCGGTCCCGGTGTTAAGCAAGCCGGTATTTCGGAGATCGAATTTCTTAATGCCTATATCCCCGAAATGCTTGCTCAGTTTGCTCAGGGCTGAGTTAAGCTAAGCTGTCTTTGGTGCGCCTCGGCATCGAGGATCGGTTCAGGAGGCGTCCGTTAACGTCTCCCCGCATCCCGTGCGAACCAATCGGATAAGGCGGTAATGCTGCTGCATTACGATGCGGGTTCGAATCCCGCCGGGGTGACTTCAGTTAACTAAAAGATCAAGAGCAATCTGGAACATTCTCTTCCAGTTGTTTTTCCAGTGCTTCCAGAAATACATACAGCTTTCTTGCACTAGGTCTACTCGACCACTTTCGAGTACAACCCGAGCCATTAGTGCGGCTTCATCCCACGTGTCCGCCACGACAAACGGCAGCGTGGTTTCCCCCCGAAACACAGCGTGCCAATACGAGGGTTCAATTTGCAGACTTGTGTCGTTTTTTAAAACGACGGGGATAACTCCGGCTTCGAGCGCTTCGTAAATGCGAAAAGAGTCGTTGCTGGCTCCTCCGCAGGGTGCGGGCGCAAATACACAGTTATTCAATAGCTCTGCGTACCGTTTGGGGGTCAGATATTGAGGGTCATTGAACTCTTTAAAGATGTGAGTCTCGTAAGGCTGTAACTTTTCGAGCGTTTCTAGTGCTTTTTTGCGATCGGTCTTTAAGCTGCCGGCGAATCCCCACGCTAATTCGCGTTCAGAAGCTTTCAGACTCGGGTTGGCGTATTTCTCAAAGTCATTTCGCCAACCCAAACCAAAAATAAAAGCTTTGGGATGGTTTAACACGCCTGGGTGCGCGTAGTTTCGGGCCAAAAAGACGCAGTTCGGGTCGTTGATGTACGGCGTGTCCTCTAATAGACACTCGTCCGACAGCAAAATAACGCCGAACCTGCAACCGTGGGCTCTAAGACTCTCGATGTACGCTGTTCCGGCACTTACATTTGTGCAGACAATACAGTTGTTTATGGGTTCGGGAGTTTCTCCGGGGGCAAACGTCCGGATTTCGGTTGTTTCGGGCGGCAGAAGCTCTACAAGCCAGTTTCTTCCCCATGGATACCCGCCGTCCCCGAACCACAGGAGCGGGATTTTGCTCATTTGGCCACGCACCAGAGCTGCCAACCCGTCATGAACGCCATTTCCATGCTTCCGAACGCATTCAATGCTCCGTCTACGCCTCTTTTTACGTCGGCGTGCCCGTAATCGTCAAAAATTACAGCTCCGCCGGGCTTTACGAGCGGCAGATACAGCGCGATATCCCTGCAAACTCCATTGGGGGTGTGATCGCCGTCGATATAGAGAATATCAATCGGTTTTTTCAGTTCGCGACTCAGTGTCGGGAATAAATCCCACGAGCAGCCAACGCGAATATCGACTTTCCCAGGGTGCTTGCTCTTTGCGACGTTCGATCGAGCGATAAACTCAATTTCGCTCAGCGTGGGATAGTCTTCAGGCTTATCGCGGTATTCCTGATTGCCTGTAAAGGGGTCGATGGCGATGAGTTTGCTTTTCGGGTGCTCTAAGTAGTTATCGGACCACCAACAGGTGGATGCGCCTTCGTAAATTCCGATTTCTACAATCAGCCGCTCCTCGTCGGGGTCAAATTGCAGTTTTTTGGCGCGCTCTTCCTTCGAAATGAGTTTGGCGGACGCCAGGAGCTGTTCGTACCAGTGATGTGTGATTTTATATTTTTTATCTAGGAAGAAAGTCACGGGCCGAGGGGCGGTTATCAACATAGTAACAGTTTCTGTCGGGTTCGCCCACGGTCGTGCGTCCAGCTTTTCTCATGCTATAGTACGCATGGAGTCATTTCTTCTACATGACTAACGAAATCAAAATCAACCTCGACAGCAAGCACCTCCCGCAGACAGCCGCCGCGTGGCAGGCGTGGAAGATTATTGTCTCTGTTTTTGCCTGCGGGTTCGTCGGCACAGCTGGCGGTCTTCTACTGCTTGCGATTGCCTGGGTTTTTACCTCTCCTATGCGGGAGACGGACACCGATAAATTGCGTCGTGCGGCACGGGAGCAGTGCGTTGCCCGATTCACTATCGAGAACAATGCGATGCGCCCTGACACTGGGTTTACTCTGTGCGAAGCTCAGGCTCGTCTCCAGTACCCTTGAAGTGAGACTCAAATAAATCAGTGAGATTCAGCTGGCGCATCTTGCGGTTTTCAGGTTTTCCTGGTTTACTATAGAGGTTGCCTGACTTCCGCAAGTGACTCAGCATCAGCTCTACGCTGTTTGTCCGCGTTGTTTTACTCCGTTTATTTTGAAGGGCTCTCGGCTGCGTAAATACAAGCAGACTCTGGAGCGGAACCCCGCTATGACCGGACCTTACTGCTCGTATCACTGCTCCACGCGCAGCAACATCGAGAAGGCTCCGTCGTTTGTTAAAAAAAGAGAAAAAGACCGGACTCTATCGGATCAACTACCCCCTTCCTGTTAGGCTTCTTGCGCGCCTTGCTATCTGGTGAAAGCAGCGAACTCATAATTCGCCTAAGAAGGGTTCGATCCCCTTGGCGCGCACCAAACCTCCCGGGAGCGTGGTGAAATTGGTAAACACTACGGACTTAAAATCCGTTGGCTTCGGCTTTGCGGGTTCAAGTCCCGCCGCTCCTACTTCACTTTATTTGGACTCATGCCTGACATCTCAATGTGCTCTAACGGTGAGACATGTGATTTACGTTCTAGTTGTTATCGTTATTTAGCGGAACCCTCTAGGTTTCAGAGTTATATGGCTTCACCTAATCCCGGTTCTGACTGCGAATACTACTGGTCTTATGGTCCGGTCGATGAACGTAAAACCAACAGCTAAACTTTCGGCTTCCACGTCTATCTCAGTTTCGTTTCAGCGGCGCGACACAAAACAATACAGTCAACATCGTTTTGTCGGCTGGGACACTGCCCTCAAGTTTGCGCGGTGGGTCGCCAACTCTCCTGAACTCGAACTTCTGAAACTCGATCTCGAACGTTAATGTCTACCAAGATCAAGCATCATCTGAAAATTGGCGACCGCGTGGCTGAACGTCCGCGTTTGGGCGGTATCTTTGCGGTTCGTAAAGAAGCTGTCGCTGTAGCGGAGTTTCACAGCCAACCTCGATTTGGGGTTGTTAAGGAGCTTGTCGAAAAACCGAATGCCCGCGGGCAGCGAATTAAATACTGCATGGTTCTTTGGGATTACCAACAAACTCCCTCGATCCACGCCCATTCGCGTCTTTGCTTAGAAAGTGAGTGGGAGGAGCTCTCGGAGACTGCGCGTAATACTATCGGCGCGTAAGGTAACAATAGATTCTTACTGGAAATGGACTGGGACCATAAGTTTCTCGATTTAGCTAAGAAATTGTCGGATTGGAGTAAAGATCCCTCTACTAAAGTCGGTGCCGTAGCCGTTAAAAACAGACGTATCTTAGGTACGGGATACAACGGCTTTCCTCACGGCATTTCCGATCTTCCGGGGCGCCTGCTCGATCGGCATGAAAAACTACTGCGCACTGTCCACGCGGAGGCAAATATCATCGCGCACGCGGCAAGGCACGGCGTAAGTCTTGAGGGCTCCACGGTTTACGTGTGGCCCTTTCTACCTTGCAGCAACTGCTGCACACTACTGATTCAGGCGGGAATTACCCGCGTGGTGGCCCCTGATCTGCCGATTCCGGATCGCTGGGCTGAGAACTTTGCTATGTCTCAGGGTATGTTCCGCGAAGCGCAGGTCAATTTAGTTCTGCTCGACGTCTAAAGTTCGCTTCTTACTTCAGCTAGATACATATTGTCGTACGGACGAATCTCTGCAATCTCGTAGTTAAGAGTGCGCAGGTACGCAAACAGTTGTTCTTTTAGAGGTTTGTACCACTCGCTGTTGTTCGCTTCGAAAATGATGGGCGGGTAGTCGCTTCGGTCAAGCGTGAGTTCGGCACCTTTAAGTGCTGCTAGTTCGCTGCCCTCGATATCCAGCTTCAGTAGGCCCACGCAGGGGATCCGGTATGCGTCTAAGTGAGCGCCTTCGACCCGTTCTTGAGCCAGTACAGGCTCGCGTGGCGCCAATAGGGTTGAACCGCCCCCGTCTTCCGAAACTACCGACAGTGTCAGCGTCTCGTTTGAGCGGACTTTGTCGGTAATAGCCACGTTGTGCGGCCTTATGTTCTGTTTTTCATTAATGAAGATATTCCCGCAAAGCTGAAAATACGTGCGCCGTTGAGCTTCGAATGCGTATACGTCTTTGAACTCGTCGGCCAACAGGATCGAATACGAGCCCATGTGTGCCCCACAGTCCACAAAGGTTTTTGTTTTATCGCCGAACCGACGGGACCAGTCGATCAGATTTTTCTCAGGGATGCCGACTTGGTGCATCTGGCAACGAGCCGAGTCGTCGTCGTGCATCAAAAAACCCACGTCCGGTGTGGGCACGATGAGTGACTTTTTCGGTCCCCAGAGGTACGTTGCCACGAGAGGAAGTCGGTTTATAGTGGCAGTATATTAACCGCCGAGCCGGTCTGATGCCTCCGACTTATAAAAACTTTTTGGATGGCTGTAATACCGAGTCGGATATCCACGAGCACTTGCCCACGCTTCTGCGGTTTGCTAGCAAGTGCGACTCCGTGGTGGAATTTGGGGTTCGATTCGGAGCTAGTAGTCGCGCACTAATCGCGGCTCGCCCGAAGAGTCTGGTTAGTTACGACATTACAGCCGAACCGGAGGCGGAGGCTTTATTTGCCGCGGGGCGTGCTGAGGGTATCAACTGTCAGTTGGTCGAGAAGAGCTCGTTCGATGTTGAGCTTGGTTCTGTAGAGTTCTTGTTCATCGACTCTGACCACACTTATAAATGTCTCAGTACTGAGCTGAAACTTCACGCGGATAAGGTCACTCGCTTTCTTGCGTTCCATGACACCGTTAGTTACGCGCACGAGCTCGTGCCCGCTATTAACGAGTTCTTAGAGGAGCATCGAGAGTGGCAGCCCCTCGAAATTTACGAAAACAACAACGGTTTCGTTGTTCTCCATCGCGTGGGCTGAGACAATGAAACCAATTCCAGTTCTCGGTACCGCAGTTGTCAACGCTCCTCATTGGGTTTATCGACTTTTTTATAGTATTGATTACCCTGTTGATACTTTTGTAGTTTTTAATAACAACGGGCGCGGTCAGATTACAGAAGAATTAGATCTGCTTACTAAGGTTCCTCACAAGTACGTTAAACGCGTGGTTGTGACCCATATGCCTTCGAACTACGGATGTTCAGGTGCCTGGAACCTGATTATCAAATCGTTTATGAATGTCCCGTATTGGGTCATAACTAATCACGATCTTATGTACACTCCAGGCTTTTTAGCAAAAGCTGTGGAGCGCGCCCAAGATGCGGAAACGGGTATTGTTCACGGGGAGAACGGAAGCTGGGACTTTTTCCTCATCAAGGATTGGGTCGTGCAAGGTTTCGGTTTGTTCGACGAAAATCTGTACCCCGCGTACTGCGAGGACATGGATTACGGGATGCGTTTTAAACATAAGGAACTAAAACGCTGTATGAGTGTCGGTGTCCCGTATTACCACGGAGAAACGTCCGGCGACTATGCCGACGGTAGTCAAACGTGGCGCAGCGAGCCTGAGTTAGCGCAGGGCATCCACACGGCGCACGAGCTAAACAAACTTTATTTGCATAACAAATGGTCACCTGCGTGGCAGCACCATGTGCCGGGAGATGTTTTCCATACTCCCTTTAATAATCCTCACTTGCCCTTAGATTACACAACGTATGATCTTAATTTTGTTAGGCAGAAAAACTTAGGATTTTAACTTATATTTGACGAAGGGACCCATCATGCTGCCATAAGATGCCGTTTTATTCATCCCACCCGGGTTATGGTCGCCTGGTCAACACGTTGAAGGAAGTCCTGGATTCACGCGGTGTTTCTTCGTTTAAGTTAAGTCGAAATTCTGAAGTATCTCCTACGACAACACGTAAGATATATAGTGATCCTAGTTATATTCCGTCACCGGATGTTTTAGAGAAAATCTGCATAACACTAGATATTCAGCCTGGCGATATTCTGCGAATTGGTCCTAAACTGGAAGCAACGGTAGCAATGGTGTTGGGTTCCGGTGTTCTCCCCTCAGGACTTTGAATTAGCTGCCCGCCTTCTCGGGCTTCCGGTGCCGCAGACTCCTGCCGAGTGCGCTGCTGCAGTGCCGATGACTGCAACCGTAATGCGTTCGTATTACAAAGCTCCGGCACCAATGCCGGGGTTTGAGGGCGACGGTATTCAGACTTCGGCAACGCGTTCGCTGAATGCAATGCCTCGTGTGGGACAGCCTGAAGCCCGAAATCAGTTAGCCCACCGACTTCAGGCTGGACTGAACACACGGGACGATGATATTGAAACTCGCCGATTGCTTGAAATTCTTTTAAACGACCCCGAAGTTCGGGAAGCTTTCATGAACTTCATTGCGACCGTGCAAGAAAACTCTCGCGATTCGGGCGAGTTTTACGGGCAACAACGCCCAGTCGAGTTTGATGTTCCGGGTCTGGGCGGTCAGTACTCCATGCTCAATGCCCCCGGATCTTCGATGATCCCTCCCTCGCAACAGTTTCAAGCGTTGAGCTGATGAACACGATCGAGCATCGGTTAAAAGAGAACGATGTCCGCCACGTAGCTCCAGAGCTCGTGGCCGATGAGTTTCTCCGTTTGTACTTAGATTCTAATTTTCCTCAGACTGCTTCGTATCCTTCCAAAGCTCAAAAGGAGCAAAAGGCTACAATGCAGCCTAAAACAGATGCGATAGACTACGTTAAGAAACCTCCTTCGGGGACTTCGTTTGATCGACCGGATCGATACTGATGTCTCGTTACAGTTACGTATCTCCTGGTTCTAATCAACCTTTAGTTCCGGTTCCCTCGTACGCGGCTCAGACTATGGTTGCTCCTGTTGCTGCTGCTCCTATTGCGGCTGCTGCCGCTGCTCCCGCGGCTGCCGGGTCGAGCGCGATGCTAGAGAGCGTTATCGCGAACCTTATCGCAGGCATTGCAACTCAAGGGGCCGAGCGGATGTTGTTCCGCCCCGGTGGAGAAGCTTTAGGGCCTTCGTCATACGCTACCGCAGATCCTACAGGGCGTAGTAAATACTTCACCAGCACTACAGAGCAACTGGCGGTTGAGCAATATTTAAACAACGAGCGGTTCCGGCGTGGGCTTTTATCTTTAATCCCCGGGGTTCGGGACGCTCTTCCTCCGCTGCCTAGCCGGGAAGATATCGTCGGCGGTTTTGCCGGTGGAGAGTTTACCGGCGGCGCCGCTCTCCGAGAAGCCCAAGCCGAAAGTCTCACTCGGCGGGAAATCGAAAAAATTCGAGCTGAGAAAGAGTTTGAGTACGCTGCTCGGTTAGCTGAAGCTCAAGCCAGTATTCAGCGGCAGAAGATACAATCCCTCTCGGAAGCTCAAGCCCGTGTGGAGAGCCAAAAGGTCTCCTCTCTCGGTGATGTTCAGCGTCAACGTATTCAGTCTCAATACGGAACTGCCGGGGACCTCCTCGATGCGGCAATTAAAAACATTGCATTCCGAGATAAGATTGAATCAGCGAATACCCTTAACGAGTTAGCGAGGGCCGTTTGACATGGCAGAAAACGACCTCTTACCGCGGCTTGCAGGGACTATTTTCGGGGCTCCTCTCGGTCCTTTAGGTGTGGTTGCGGGTCAGCTTGCGGCGCCTGCACTCTCCTCAGCTTTCAAGCCCACCACTAAAGTCGGCACTGTTCTGTCGTATTTAAACGGCAAACCTTATAAGGTGTTTGCGGGACCGTGGGGTGAACAGAGTTTTGAGTCATACGAAGCATTGCGCGCTCGGGATCCAAAATCGTTTCCTGCGGTTAGTGGTGTTTTACCCTCTTCCGTAACGAAGTCGCGTCCTCAGCCTAGCGCCGCCGCATCGACGCCCCCCGCACCGCCTGTAACGGACACGGACTGGACAACACCTCCTGCCGACGGTTTAGGCGATCAGACCGAAGGATTCGGCACCCCGCAAGATATTGCAACTGAAAACTATCCTGCTCAAGTCCAGGCCCCGGGTAAGGACCCTATTCTTGACGAGATTTTAGGACTCGCTAAGGGTTCGTTAAGTCCTGAGTTTCTAAAAGCTCGCACCGACGAGGCAATTCGTCAGTTCGCTGCGACTTCGGCAGTTACTGAAGCTTTAGGTGCTGAGAAATCGGAACAGCGTCGACGGCGAGAAGTTGAGCTCGCCAAAATTGATCAGTGGACGAAGGCGTTTCAAGCCCAGACGGCAGCTAACGCACTGTCTAACATCGCTATGGGCCAAGCTGTTATTGCGTTTCAGCAGCCTAATGTTAATACTGTTTCCGCTTTGAACCAGGGTGCCACAGCGGCAGCTCAAGTTTTAGGCGTTGCCGCTCCGAGGATTTCGTAAAATGCCTGTTCCGTTTGCCGCTGCTTTAGCGATGCCCTCTCTTATCGGGGGCGGGGCCGCTGCTGGCGGCGCAGGTCTTGCCGGGCTCGGTTCGATGCTCGGTGGGTTAGGAACTGCCGCTGGCGGTCTCGGAAGTCTTTTCGGGGCGTTAGGCGGCGGTGGGGGCAGTAGCCAGCCGGATTTTGCCAGTCTTTATGCACAGCTCGCCCCCGGTCAAACTGTGCTAACCACGCAGCAGTATGAGCTTGGAGCTCGTCTTCAACCTGTTCTTCAAGCTCAAGGACTTCTGAGCAAGATCTACGGCGAGTCAGCGTGGCGCCAATTCACGGACGCATCCGATAAAGATAAGACCGCTGCCGGCACACTTGCCGGTATTGCCTCTCAGTACGCAAACAGCGCTATCGGTGCGCAAGATAAAGTCAATCTATCGAAGATTGCGGCCGAAACTCTCGGTTACGATAACGCCGCCAAGGTCGCTAATACTTACGCCACCGCTGCTGCGACTCTCAAACAGCAAGAACTGACCGGTCTACAGACGTTACTGTCACCTACTTCCCAGGCTCTTGCGTCTGCGGGGCAGACTGCGCAGCAGGGTAAAAACCAACTCGCATCTAATATTGGTGCAACTAACTTAGAGATCAAGAAAGATCAAGAGCGCACTCGAAATGCTATGGCCCTTAAACGCGCCGACATCGAAGGCCAGCTCGCTCTGAAGCGCTATGGTGCAGGTCTTGCTATGGCTGGCCAGGCGCAATTTGCATGATTAAGTCGCAAGTAGGCGATTCCACCACGGTTGCAGCGTGGTTGGATTCTCTCGACAAATCACAAAAGGATGCGTTTGTTTTTTACGCGAAGAACGCTACTAGCGATATCGAGGCTTACCTATATGCTCGGTTTTTGAAGCCGTCTTACGCAGGCAGTATTTCTGACCTGACCGCGTGGATTCAAGAAAAATACCCTAAGGATGATCTTAGGAAAGTCTTGCTGCGTGAGATCGACTCGCTTCAGCAAGATATTACGGATGTGCGCACCATGGTTTCCAACGGCATGTTGGACTCCGCCACGTCTGCGACAAAAGTCTCGGCGCTGCAGAAGGAGTTACGGAGCCACATTCAAGCTGTCCGATCGATTTCGGACGGTCTGGATCGCCGCGGATTACTTTTGGCGGGAGCTGACCGTTGTTTGCGTGAATTGATTCAGACGTTTGACGGTCAGCCCAGTATTCAGGCTCTGCTCGACGACACAGCACTACTTGTGTGGTCGACGCTGGAGCGCGAAGAACGCACTTAATTAACTCTAGCCATACGGCCTAAGACGGATTCTAGTGGGCAGCGGAAGACACCCATAAACGCATCGTTAACACCTAAGGGCATTACTAACGTGTCGTCTTCAAGATGCGCGCTGAACGGCAGAATAACCGCCGGTTGTACCGACATTGGATTTCCGTCGTACGCCGTCCACTTGATCACTTGATCATTAAGCGAGCCGCTAAACAGCGGTTCGTTTGTTTTGTAGATAACTTCTTTGAAGTCTCTGTCTACGATATAAGCTCCCAAGTGATACTGTAAGTATTGAATTCCGTCTGGGCGGAATTGCATATGCTTCCAGTGATAAAAGATTAGATTGCCATATCCGATGTTAACAGGTGCGGTTGAATTAAATGTAGGCGCCCCCTGAGTTACTTCGTCGAGGCACGACGTATCAACCCGGATGGGTTCGTCGTCTTCCCGTTCGATAACCAAAGGCCGTGTGGAATACAAACAGTGCAGTTTTTCTTGTGCGGAAAAGAAGCACCAGTTCTTTTCTGTTTGTGTCTTTACGCGATTTTGTCCGATAGGCGGAATCGCAGCGTTAACGGCATTCAGGTGCTCGTCTAAGTAGCACACAACGACTTTCGGGGCCGAAAATAGACTATTTTGTTTTGTATCGAATCGGCTGGCGTAAGTCGACGCGACGAATTGGACGTAGATGTTGTTGTCGGGTCCGGTAAACAGCCGCGGATCTTCGTAACTAAGCCTGTGCTTTTTTCGACGGAGTTTGTTTGCGCCCAGAATCGTATTGTTTTCGGCCAACACCCCTATGTAAATATCTGTAGGGGTGTCGTTTAAGTAGAAGTACTTAGAGTCGTACCGAAAACCAAACGGTTCTTTTTGGCCACGCCACGCGATATACGTATTGCCGTTATGCCGCAGCAAACTCGGGCTGAAGTTAAAGATGTTCTGATGCGGCACTCCGTGGATGATTCGCTCGAAAGTTCCTCCGAGCCGGTTTGCTTGCTCGTAGACGTTCGGCACACCTTCTTCTTCCCGCTTGTTCGGGAAAATAACGTCGCTGTATGCGTGCCAGAAGCGATTAGTGATTTGTGCGCTCATTGCTGTAAATCAGAGATTACTTGGCAGAAACCGGCAGCGACGGACTCCCAACGGTATTCCGGTCGTTGCGTCACAGCGTAGCACGCATCTGCAACTTCGTTGTACAGTTCTTTGTCGTGATACAGCGCGTTTAGGTGCGCAACCATGTCGTCTACATCAACTAGGCCACGCTCGACTCCCAGGTCTTTTTCGACAATCCACGTGGAGATCCGCGCAAGTTCGGCGGATCCTTCCCAGATATCGCGGCACGCCGTGTGGTCAGGCACGATTTGCGGTTTGCGGCAACTCGCGTGCTCGAAGCTAACCAGACCCCAACCCTCTCCTTCAGCAGTATTAATACCTACGTCGGTCGCGTTGTAGATCTTGTTCAAATAATCGTCAGATGGCGCCGCCATGTAATTCATATTTTCGCTTGTAAGAATCAATTTTTTATCGCCCTTCATTCCGTTCAGTTCCATTTCGCGTTTGAAGAGGGGTACGAGATCCCAACCCATATCCTTTGCCCCCATGTGCGCGTAGAGCATTACGTCAGGTTTCCCTACTGCAAATTGAGCAAACGCCTTAACCGTGAGGTCGATGCGTTTTCGCGGCTGGTTACGGTTGCCGTTGAAAACTATAAATTTATCGAGCGGCAGGCCCAACGCGGCGCGGGCTTCGTCTCGGGGCATCGGCGTGAATCGATCCGAGTCCACACCGTGGGGAATAACCGCGAGCTTCGAGATCTCTGGTCCGTGTGCCAGGATTCGGTTAGCTGATTCAGGGGTGAACGTAATCGCTAGGTCCCACGCAGCAAGGTTGCGGAACATATCCGCGAAGTAAACCTGGCTGTCAATCGGGAAGTAAGCAATAAATTTAAATTTATGTGTGTGCTTCTGGAACTGACACCGTTCCCAGAATTGATTGACGATCCAGATGTCGTTAAGACAGATGATGAAGTCTGGCCGCTCTTTGTCGATAATCTCAGGTACCCGAGGCAGCCCGAATCTGTCCGGACAATGTACGGTTCCTGCCGGGTAGATCTTGTAAGGGTAATCGTGGGGGTCTCCAGCGTAGTTAATTCCAAGAACGACGACTTCGTGCTCGCGGCTGAGGTACTCCAGAATACTGTGTGTTACTCTTGCAAAACCCGTGTTGCTGCAGGCGTCACCGTACCAGAGAATTTTCGCCATTCTTGAAGTAGCATTCAGATACAGTTAATATACCAACACTGTCAACTTACTGCCATGCCAAGCCGGGAAACCTTTGCTTATCGGCGGGGCGCGCAGATGCGTGCAGTGCGCGCTGTGGAGGATTCAGTAAACTCCAGTGTTGAGACAATATACACTAAGGCAGCTAGTGACTTTCATACTTTCTGTACGCTGCTAGATAAACCTCCCGCGTTGCACATGCTGGAGTGGCACGATCATTTGATAACGGGTGAGAGCAATAAGTATTTACTGGATATCGCTGGGCCTAATCTTGATATCTTATCGCCCCGCGGTAGCGCAAAATCCACCGTGTTGAATATGTTTACTGCATGGTGTATAGGACGTCATACGGCGGCGAAGCGTCCTTTGCAGATTATTTACGTTAGTTATAACATTGCGACCGCTATTCCGAAATCCCGGATTATCCGGCAGATCGTGGATTCTCCGGAGTTTCGCAAGATTTTCCCCACGTGTCGGCTAAAGCCTGGCATGCAGTCGGATATCGGCTGGTCTATCGATTTTGACTACGCAAACATTCCACGCGTCGGTGACGAAGAGTTTACATTACGTGCAGCAGGATTACGCGGTAGCATTACATCTAAACGAGCTCATTTGGTGTTAGTTGATGACCCTATAAAATCTAGTACAGATATACGCAACCCTGCAATCAGGGAGGAGATGATGTCTAACTGGAGCAGTGTGATCGCTCCAATTATCTTTGAGGGCGGCCGTGCGATCTGCCTAGGTACCCGGTTCCATCCTTTAGATATTCACAAGACGATGTTTGTGCCGGATAAGGGCTGGAAACAAGTTACGCAAGAAGCTCTGACGTATGACGATCGCGGACAACCTAAGAGCTATTGGCAGAGTCAGTGGTCTGTTGAGTATTTGCTGCAGCAAAAAGAACTCGATCCTGTTGCCTTCGCATTCCAGTATCAGCAACAGCCAGTGATGACATCGGACTTGGTTGTCTCCCCTGATCTTTTGATCAAGGGTGAAGTCGTCACGGAGTTTGATTCGCTCGCTGTGGGAATCGACCTGTCCGCCAGTAAGAACGAAACAAGTGATTACACAGCGTTTGTGTTAGGCGGAAGGCTTAAGGATAAGTACTACATCATCGACGCGCACCAGTGTCGTTCTATCGGCAACTTGGAAAAGATCGATCTTCTGTGCGATATGTTGTTGGAGTGGGGTATTTTGACGCAGCACGACGGCGTATTTATGCCGACGTATTCCACGGTAACCCTCGTGGTCGAGTCAGTTGCTTACCAAGCTTCGTTGGCTGCAGATCTGCGTCGCGTTTTAATTAACGAGAGGGATCTCGGAAACCTGCACGTTCACGAAATTAAAGGGTTCCGCGGGGATAAAGTCGCGCGATTCAGGGGTACGCTCGGGCTGCTTGAAAATAAAAAGGTAGTGTTCAATAAATATCGTAAGTTTGATGCCTTGTTTGATCAGTTAATTAACGTCGGAGCTACGGCGCACGACGACCTCCTGGACGCATACGTTTGGTTAGTTACGTTCTTGCAGAGGAGGGGAGAGTTTTCGATTGAATACTGAAGTCAGC
>JACCDQ010738526.1_pt1 | contig 19533 bp, 20 predicted proteins | sample 7446031 | NCBI WGS metagenome assembly JACCDQ01 (sample SAMN15323442, study PRJNA562643) | freshwater metagenome | isolation source: river surface water | place: USA:Blue River Watershed | collected 2017-08-17
GGGATATGGAATCGAATCCAGATCCTCAGGTCTTTCTTGGGCTGCCATCCAACAATTGTCGGTTACAGCGGGAGCTAAATCAGCAAGTTACTGGAAATTGTGAATTAGCCAAGCATGTCGTGACGAACAATGGTCGCGTTGCGATCCTGTCCAACACCGATGGCGGAGATGCGGGTGCCGCTCATTTTCTCGAGCGCCAGCACGTAGTCCTGGGCATTCTTTGGCAGCGACTCGAAAGTCTTGCAGCCGGTAATGTCCTCGTCCCAACCTGGGAACATTTGGTAGATCGGCTTAGCGTGGTGGAAGTCGGTCTGAGAAACCGGAACCTCTTCAACCCTGACGCCGTCAACCTCGTAGGCAACGCAAACCGGGATCTCCTTGATGCCGGTTAGCACATCCAACTTGGTTAGGAAGATATCGGTTAGACCATTGATACGAGTTGCATACCTTGCAATCGGGGCATCGAACCAACCGCAGCGACGGTTACGGCCGGTGGTAACACCAACCTCGCCTCCGGTCTTGCGCAGGAATTCGCCCCACTCATCAAACAGCTCGGTGGGGAATGGGCCGGAGCCAACACGGGTGGTGTAGGCCTTGAGGATTCCAATCACACCGGTGATCTTGGTTGGTCCGATACCGCTACCGGTGGTAGCGCCACCGGCGGTTGGGTTGGAAGAAGTCACAAACGGATAGGTGCCGTGGTCAACATCCAGCAGGGTTCCCTGGCCACCCTCGAGCAATACGGTCTTGCCCTCGGCAAGTGCATTGTTTAGAACCAGTGCGGTGTCGGCAACCATTGGGCGAAGCCGCTCTGCGTAGGAAAGTAGGTGGTCAACCACCTCTTGAGGTCTTACCGCTGCGCGGTTGTAGATCTTTACCAGCAGGTCATTCTTCTGAAGCAGTGCTCCCTCGACCTTCTGAAGCAAAATGCTCGGGTCGAATAGGTCCTGAATTCGAATGCCTAGGCGACCCATCTTGTCGCCGTAGGTTGGGCCAATGCCGCGACCGGTGGTGCCGATGGCACGCTTACCCAAAAAGCGCTCAGATACCTTGTCCACGATGACGTGGTAGGGGGTGATGACGTGAGCGTTAGCTGAGATCAAAAGCTTTGAGGTGTCGACACGCGTTTCGTTTAGGCCATCGATCTCGCGGAATAGCACCTCAAGGTCAACCACGACACCGTTGCCGATGACCGGTGTGCACTCTGGGGTCAGGATGCCGGAGGGCAATAGGTGCAGGGCAAATTTCTTATCGCCGATAACCACGGTGTGGCCGGCGTTGTTGCCGCCCTGGTAGCGAACCACATAGTCGACGCGGTCACCGAGTAGGTCGGTTGCTTTTCCCTTACCTTCGTCGCCCCACTGGGCTCCGACTAGGACTACTGCGGGCATGGCTTTACCCCTTCCGTCTTTGGGGATCTTGGGGCGAATGGCCCTTTGCTAATTCTAACTAAAAACGTGCTGCATCACCCAAGAGTGCATGGTTATTGCAGCCGCAGCCGATGCATTGATTGATCTGGTGGAACCAAACTGCACGATCTCCAAAACCATATCTGCACCATCCAATGCAGCTTGAGAGAGCCCCGGGCCTTCCTGGCCAAATAGAAAAACGCACTCCTTTGGCAGTTGCACATTCTCAATCTGCTTGCAACCTGGCACGTTGTCGATGGCGATGATTGGCAACTTGCCGCCGGTTGAACTTGCGGTCTTTGCCCACTCGATCAGGCTTTGAACATCCGGGCGGTGAGTGACGTGCTGGTAGCGATCGGTAACCATTGCACCTCTACGGTTCCAGCGGCGATTGCCGATGATGTGAACCTCTTTTGCCATAAAGGCATTAGCGGTTCTAACGATCGAACCGATATTCAAATCGTGCTGCCAGTTCTCAATTGCAACGTGATAGCCGTGGCGTCTGGTGTCTAGGTCGGCAACAATTGCCTCCATAGACCAGTAGCGGTATTGGTCGACCACGTTTCTGGTGTCGCCATTTGCCAAAAGCTCTGGGTCAAACTTGGCAAAGTTTGGGTCTTGCGAAGCGTCGCCTAGGTAGGGGCCAACTCCCCAGGTGGATTGCTCATGGGTTCCGGTGGCGTTTTCTTCATTCACTGGCCTAAGCCTAAAGCTAGGCTGGGCTTATGACTGGGCGTTCAAGAGTAAAAAACTGGCTTACCGACATGGATGGCGTGCTTTGGCACGAGGGAAAGCCAATTCCTGGCGCACCCGAGCTGATTAAGAAGTGGCAGGACGAAGGCACCGAGTTCCTGGTGCTAACCAACAACTCGATCTACACCCCAAGGGATTTGGCTGCCAGATTGCAGGCCGGTGGCCTAAACGTTCCCGAAGAGCGCATCTACACCTCGGCGCTTGCCACCGCAGACTTTGTGAAGTCACAAAAGCCACACGGCACTGCATTTGTAATTGGGGAGGCCGGTCTCACCACCGCAATGCACGAGATCGGTTATGTCATGACCGAGGTTAACCCGGATTACGTAGTGCTGGGTGAAACCAGAAACCTGAGTTTTGAAGCGCTAACCAAGGCGGTGCGCCTGATTGGTAAGGGTGCCAGGTTTATTGCCACCAACCCAGACGTTACCGGTCCTTCCGCGGAGGGACCACTGCCGGCAACCGGTTCGGTTGCTGCTTTGATTACCGCCGCCACCGGCAAGGCCCCATACATCGTGGGTAAACCAAACCCGATGATGTTTAGAAGTGCAATGAACAAGATCAATGTCCACTCTGAGGACACCGCGATGATTGGTGACCGCATGGACACCGATGTGGTGGCAGGTATTGAGGCTGGTCTTCACACCATCTTGGTTAGAACCGGTATCTCTGACGATGCTGAGATTGCCAAGTATCCATTTAGACCAACCGAGATTTTGAACTCGGTAGCGGACTTGCTTTAGGGGCGAAATTTCAGCTTCGGCAAATCGGCGAATAACGCTTTGCGGTCACTTGAAACCAAAACAGCATTATGCCTAATTGCCGTTGCTGCAATCCAAAGGTCATTTAAGCCCCTAGGGGTGCCGGTGTTCTTGCAGTGAACTTTTAGCTGGGCAAAGATCTCTGCGGTCTTCTCATCGATTGGCTCGAAGTCCGAAACCAGCAAAGCGTCTTGGATGAAGGTTTTCGTCTGCTCTCGCTGCTTTGGAGTTCGGCTAGTAACCGCCAGGGCATATTTGAGTTCGGCAAGAGCCGCGGCGGCCATGATGACTCGGTCACTTGCCTTGAGTAGACCATCATTAAACGTGTTGCGCTCTAGGTCAATCCAAGAGGAGGTGTCTAGAACTACCTTTCCCATGGGTCACGATCAAACTCGCCGCCGACAAGGTTGTAGGGAGCGTGACGCTCCTCAAGAATTTCTTGATAGATGGCGTAGGTCTCATCATCCATCGGCCCATACTTGGCGTGGCGCTCTTTGAATGCTTCCAGCATTCGAGCGACTGTCTTTTTCTGGGGATCTGGGATTAGCACCGCGACAACCACCTTTCCCCGGGTGATCTCGATCTCGTCCCCTGAGGCAACGGCATCCAAGACAGCGCTGAAATTGCGCGCTACCTCGGTGGCGGTCATGGTCTTCTTCATGGAAATCAGATTATCTGATGCACTTTTGAGCATCAATGGCATGCCAGTAACGATTACTCACCAGCAGCGAGTTTTTCTGTAATTTCGAAAAGCTGTGGATAACTAGCTATCTAGTTCTTTGATGTATTTGTTGGTGGCAACCAATATTCCCGCCACCAAAACACCCAGTGAGAGCGCAAGGTAAATCGGCTTCACGCCAATCGCATCAACCGCAGCACCAACCGCAACCATCGAAAGCATCGGACCTGCCGACCAGACCGTCATCTCAAGTGAGAACACTCGACCGCGCTTATTTGCCGGAATCTTGGTCTGAATCACGGTGTTCAGAAGTGGCAACAGCGGCCCCCAGACCAAACCGAGAATCAAACCAAAGAAGATCATGGCCCACTGCGGGGGCAACTGGCTCATCGGAATCATCGATAGCGGCACACCCAGAATTCCAATGCGCAGGATGTTTGCGTAACTAATTCGCTTATGGATCTGCTCGAAGAACAAAGCGCCAAAGACTGAGGCAAAGGCCATCGCCGAGACCACCGTGCCCAGCCCCTCCGGATCTCCCATCTCGCTGTAAGCGGTTGGCAGGATAAGCATCTCGGTTGGCAGGTAGATCAGCGCCAACGTCATAATTGCCGACATCAAAACCAAAACCGATGGGGTGGTGAAAAGAATCTTGAATCCCTGCACCGCATAGATGTAGAACGGCTCCTTCTCGGACTCGTCGTTCTCCTCGTGCTGCTCGGTGACTCGAATCAAGAATGCGAAGAAGGCTGAGATTGCACCAAAGCCCGCCACCACCAAGAAGGTGTTGGCCGAACCAATGCTTGCGATGCAGAAGGTTGCGAGCGCCGGACCGATTGCAAAGCCGGAGGCAAAGATTGCCTCGTGTATTGAGTTGGCACGATCCAGGGTCAGTTTGCCGGCTGCCGCAACATCCGGCACCAGTGACTTTCTGGCGGTTGAACCACCGGGTCCAACCAGAGCACGCAATAGCCCGATCACGATCAAGGCCGGCAGCGTTAGCTCCCAGAGCCCAGCAACGATTGGAATCAAAAGCGAGGTCATTACCGTCAGCAGCTCAGACCAGCTGGCAACATTCTTGCGACCCAGTTTGTCGATGACCGAACCCAAGATTGGCGAAAGCAATAGGCCCGGGATTGCGGTTAATGAGACCACCAGCCCAGCCGAAGCAGAGTTTCCAGTTATCTCAAGTGCGATCCAGGGAATGGCAATAAACACCATCGAGCCAGAGATAACGCTGGCAATCGAGGAGAGCTGCAGCAGCAGAAATGGCGCTAAATTGCGCTTCACAAAACCTACTTCGTTAGACCTAGGTCTTCTAGGGTGATTGCGGTTAGGTAGGCGAAGCCGGCTGCCTCAATCGCTTGGCGAGCGCCGGTATCGCGATCCACCACGGTTGCAACCGCAACCACATTTGCGCCAGCTGCCTGCAAAGCCTGCGCTGCCGTCAATGGCGATCCGCCGGTGGTGGAGGTGTCCTCAAGAACCACAACGCGCTTGCCCGAAACACTTGGACCCTCAACCTGACGGCCCATGCCGTGAGCCTTGGCCTGCTTGCGCACCACAAAGGCATCGAGCTTGCGACCCTGAGCTGCGGCCTGGTGCAGCAGGGCACTGGCAACCGGATCAGCACCCATGGTCAAACCACCAGCAGCATCAACATCGCCAAAACCGTTGTCATCCAAAAGCTTGAGCATGACCTTGCCGATCAGCGGCGCTGCCTCGTGGTGCAGGGTGGCTCGGCGTAGGTCAACGTAGTAGTCGGCCTCTAGTCCAGAAGACAGGGTCACCTTGCCGTGAACAACAGCTAGTTCTTTAATCAGTTCAACAAGACGTGGCTTATCAGGGGCTGTGAAGGTCATGCACTCAGGCTAGCAATAATTCAGCTTTCCGACTCCTATGGCTGGTTAGAGTTGAGCGGTGAAGATTGCAACCTGGAACGTCAACTCAATTCGCGCAAGAAGCCCGAGGGTGACTCAGTTTTTAGAGCGAACCCAGATTGATGTGCTGGGCATGCAGGAGATTAAGTGCAAGCCGGAGCAGTTTCCCTACGCCGACTTTGAAGCCATTGGTTACAAAGTCATCGCACACGGTCTAAACCAGTGGAATGGCGTGGCATTTGCATACCGAGCAGATCTCGAACCTCAAGATATTGATCTCTCCTTCACCGACCAACCGCAATTCAAAGATGTGGTTGAGGCCCGAGCCATTGGAGCAACCTTCAACGGCATAAGAATCTGGTCGCTTTACGTGCCACACGGTCGTGGCCTTGAAGACCCACACATGGAATACAAATTGGAGTTCCTAGATCGCTTGGCCGCTAACACCGCTGAGCAACTAGAAGCTGACCCAGGGTTGGAACTTTGCCTGATGGGTGATTTCAACATCGCGCCACTAGATAGCGATGTCTATGACCTTTCAATGTTTGAGACCCACATCTCAGAACCAGAGCGCCAGGCCTTTGAGGCATTTGAGCAAATTGGGCTGAGCGACACCGTGCGGGAACTGGTACCTGGCCAATACACCTACTGGGATTACAAAGACCTGTGCTTCCCGAAGAACAACGGCATGCGGATTGATTTTTGTTTGACCTCGGAGGCCCTCACCGAACGAGTTACCGGAGCCTCAATTGAGCGCGATGAGCGCAAGGGCGAAGGCCCTAGCGACCACGTGCCTGTTGTGCTTGAGTTTTCCGACTAAGCCAATCCTGTCGTTCTTTTTCGCCTAGCTTCTCAATCGCATATCGCAATGCGGTTCTCGGCATGGTCGCGGCATGCTGTTCTAAGAAATCGCGCAACGCGCGAAGATCTTTTTTGCCCATTTCCCGCAAGGACCAACCGACGGCTTTGTGGATCAGGTCGTGCGGGTGATCGATTAGCTCTTCACAAACCGCGATGGTTGGAGCCATATCAAACTGGGCTATCAGCGGAAAGGTAAGGATTACCGCACTGCGCTGGATCCAAAGGTTTTTTGATTTTGCCCGCTTGAGCAGAAACTCGATCGCCTTCGGGTCTCCAATTAGCTCTTTGCCAAATCGATTAGCCGAAACATCGACCAGGTCCCAGTTGTTGATGCAGCCGCTTTCGTAGAGGCTGAGATATTTTGCGAACAGGTCCTGGCGGACTGAGGGATCCTTTGACTTCTCATACTGATTGGTGAGAATCACCACCGCACACAATCGATCCTCGTGATACTCGCTCTTCGAGAGCTCAAAGATGGTCTGCCAGTCGGCGTTTTTGAACTCGCGCGCAACCAATCGGACTTCGGGAACTTTCACTCCTAGGAACTTGTCACCCTCGCCATATTCACCCGGCCCGGTTTTGAAAAACCAGGCTAGGTCAACTGCATGTGCCGGGCGAGCAAAGGAGCGAATATCCCTGCGGATTTGCTCAAGCATTAGCGAATGGTGTCAGCAACCACAATCAGTGAGTCACCCTTCTCAGGGGTAAACACCGCTTCCTTGCTCGGGTTGATCTTCACACCAGCAGCGGCATCGCCAGCGCTCTTCTTTGCCGAGCGGTAACCAATTGCCGACTCACCCTTAGCGCGAGCATTAGCCACCAACTGCGCGTAGCTGACTTCCTTGCCAACTGGTGCGTAGAGTGCGATGTCGCGAACACTCAGCGATGCGCCTTCGGCATCGAAGAGGTCTTCGAATACTGGTGCAAGTCCTGGGTTCTCCGATACCTGAGCAATCAAAAGCGCAGCTAGATTGTCGCTAACTACCAAATCGTCAACCGCTGCAACGCGAGCAATCTCAGCCTTGCGGCCATCCAAAATCTCAGCCACCAAACGGGTTGGCTCAACGCCATTGCCAGGTGCTTCGAACAGGCGGTTCATCTGCAACATGGTGAGCATGGTCTGAGCATCGGCTTCTGCCTCGCTGATGGCATTGCGGTAACCGAGCACGATGACCTCGTCGTAGTGCTTGGCACTGGCAGCTGCGGTTAGGTCATCGATGTCACCGGTAACAGAAGCGGTGGTGACCTTGATGTTGGAGCCAAAATCGAGGTTCTTGAGTTGGTCCTCTGCGACCAGTGACTTGCGAGCCAAGATGTGGACGGTTGAGCCCTTCGGAAGGAACGCTGCCAACTCGGAGATCACGCTGCGACCCATCTCAGACCAACCGATTACCAAAAGGTGCTCTGGCTTGGGGGCTGGAACTGCAATCTTGGCGGACTTCTTCACCAGCTCCTCGCGGGTTCCGGTGTAGGTGACCTGGTCGTCGTCCTGGGCAATAGCAATGATCTTGCTGCCCTTGCCGATCTTGGTGGTTGGCTTTGGGTTGAGCTGAGTCTTACCCTTGGCATCAACCAAACCAATCACCGATGCGGTGTTGAAGCTCAAAAGCGCATCGGCATAGGTCTTACCTTCCAGCGCTGGAATCTCGCTGAAGTAGATCTCATCTCCGGAGAAGTCCAGCAGGTCCAAAATTACGGGGGAGAGCCCTGGCTGGCGGGAAGCCGGCGCGGTGACACGGGCGATTACCTCGTGAGAGCGAACCGACAGCACCTGACCCTGGGTGGCAACCGAAATTGCCTCTGCGGTGTCGCGGTCATCGAGCTCAGCAACAATCTTGAGATTCGGGTTAGAGTTCACGGCCTTCACGGCTAGCACGGTGGAAACCACATTGGCGTCTCCGGTCTCATCGGAGTCCAAGATGATTACCGACTTAGCGTTTGAGATGTTGGTGCGCTTCAGATCGATTGGGTTAGACGGTTCACCGCTGCGGGTGACAATCTTTAGCTTGCCGAGGTTCTCGGTGCGGGACTCAATCTCGTCCTCCATGAACTCACGGTCGTGTGGGGCAAAGATCACAACTACCGGCTTGCGCACGTTCTCGTTGGCGATAGCCAACTCCTGCAAAATCGGGAAAATGCGAGAGGAACAACCCAGAATCAGGGTGTGGTTGTCATCGACAATTGGGCTGCGTCCCTTGCGCAATCTTGCAAAGGTGCGCTGGATAGCGCCGACCACATAACCGATAACGCTGGCAGTCAGCGCAGTGGTGGTTACCCAATACAGCACCGCGATGATGCGATCAGCCCAGGTTGGCTCGCCACCCAAGGACAAGATCTTGGTGAAGGATGCCCAGAACAGATCAAAGAAACTCAGATTCTCCGGGTCTGCCGCTTGAGTCAGCGCTGGGATTGCCAACAGGGTGGACTTGACTCCAACCATCACGAGGGCAATCACCATCATTAGCAGCAAGACGTAGAGCACGAAGGTGCCGGCGCGTGCGATGGAGTTATCGAAGTTATATCTCAGGCGTGCCCAAGGTCCAATCTTGCTCCTGGTTGCCTGAGCAATCTCACCCTGTGCGCCTTGGCCGTAAGAACGGCTCTGTTCGTTAGTCGACATAGCCCAAAGTTTAGTGAGCAGACTTGCGCTTGATTGGTAACCCAGTGCCAGGTTCCCTAAGCGGAATATCTACTTCGGGGTAACACTCAAGGCTGCGCCGGTCTCATCGACATCGACCACAACTGCCGCGCCGTCAATAACCTCGCCTGCCAAAAGCAGGTTCGCTAGTCGGTCATCAATCTCACGCTGCATCAGTCTGCGAAGCGGCCTTGCACCGTAAACCGGGTCGTAGCCCCTCTCGGCTAACCACAGTCTTGCCTTTGGCGTGACCGCCAGGGTCAGGCGACGCTGTTCTAGACGCTCGGTGAGCTTGTCGACGTTGAGATCGACAATTGAACCCAGCTCATCGATAGATAGCGCATCAAAGAGCACGATGTCATCGAGGCGGTTTAAGAACTCCGGCTTGAAGGCTGCGCGAACCATCGCCATCACACCCTCTTGCTTCTCGGCCTCTGTGAGTTCTGGATCGATCAAGAACTGTGAGCCGAGGTTCGAAGTCATGATCAAAATCACATTTCTAAAGTCAACCGTGCGGCCCTGTCCATCGGTTAGGCGACCATCGTCGAGCACCTGCAGCAGGATGTCGAAGACCTCGGGGTGAGCCTTTTCAACCTCGTCCAACAGCACTACCGAATAGGGTCTGCGACGAATAGCTTCGGTGAGCTGGCCACCCTCTTCGTAGCCGATATATCCCGGGGGAGCACCAACCAGTCTGGAGACACTGTGCTTCTCGGAGTACTCCGACATATCAATGCGAACCATTGACTTCTCATCGTCGAATAAGAATTCGGCGAGACTCTTCGCAAGCTCAGTCTTTCCGACACCGGTAGGACCTAAGAACATAAATGATCCGGTCGGTCTGGATGGGTCGGAGATACCAGCCTTAGAGCGGCGAACCGCATCGGAAACTGCCTTCACGGCCTGCTTTTGACCGATCAGGCGCTTACCCAACTGGGCTTCCAAGCTAAGCAGCTTCTCGCTCTCGCCGGCCAGTAGCTTGCCGGTTGGAATGCCGGTCCAAGCCGATACCACCGCTGCAATTTCATCCTCAGAGACCTGCTCTCCGACCATGCGCTCTGTGCCATCGGACTCTTGGTTTTCCGCATCTTTGAGCTGCTTCTCTAGCTGCGGAATCTCGCCGTAGAGCAGGCGAGAGGCCAGCTCCAGGTTGGATTCGCGCTGAGCGCGATCCGCTTCGATGCGCAGTGCATCGAGTTTGGTCTTGAGTTCACCAATTTTGTTTAGTTCGCTGCGCTCTTTTTCCCAGCGGGCATTTAGCGCATCGAGCTTCTGCTGCTTCTCGGCAAGGTCTTCTTGCAACTTCTCAAGGCGCTGCTTTGAGGCATCGTCCTTTTCTTTTTTGAGGGCGAACTCTTCAAGCTTTAGCCGATCAACCTGACGCCGAAGCTCGTCAATCTCAACCGGTGCGGAGTCAATCTCCATTCGTAGCCGCGAAGCGGCTTCGTCGACTAGGTCGATTGCCTTATCCGGCAGTTGTCTTCCGGTGATATAGCGATTGGAGAGTTGAGCAGCCGCAACTAAAGCACTGTCCGCGATGGTGACCTTGTGGTGAGCTTCGTAGCGTTCCTTTAGACCGCGCAAGATGGCAACTGTGTCATCCACCGACGGTTCACCAACGAATACCTGTTGGAATCTGCGCTCTAGAGCGCTGTCCTTTTCGATGCGCTCACGATATTCATCGAGGGTGGTGGCACCGATCAGCCTTAGCTCGCCTCGGGCGAGCATTGGCTTGAGCATGTTTGAGGCATCCATCGAGCCATCGGCAGCCCCGGCACCAACCAGGGTGTGAAGCTCATCGATGAAAGTGATTACCGAACCTGCGGCATCTTGAATCTCTTTGAGGACAGCCTTTAGGCGCTCTTCAAACTCACCGCGGAACTTGGATCCAGCGACCATCGCTCCCAGGTCAAGGCTGATCAGGGTCTTGCCCTTGAGACTCTCCGGAACATCGCCTGCGACGATACGTTGCGCAAGCCCTTCGACCACCGCGGTCTTACCGACTCCTGGTTCACCGATTAACACCGGATTGTTCTTGGTGCGGCGGGAGAGAACCTGGCTGACGCGACGGATCTCCGCATCGCGACCAATTACCGGGTCTAGCTTGCCGGCCTTTGCGATGGCAGTTAGGTCAATGCCGAATTGCTCAAGAGCAGACTTTTGCTCTTCTTGGTTTGGTTGCTGATTCATCTTGTCCTCCTCCATAGCACTACTGAGCCACCTCGCTCCGGTCTCTTACCCGGGCTTAGGCTCACAACTCCTTGGTCACCGGCGGCAAACACTCGCCTACCGGGTTGATTCATAACTTGATTCGCAAGTTCGGTCTCTAGATCCCGAACTCGGTTTCTGAGTTCTTGGTTTTCAGTCACCAGCTCCAACACTCGCCTGATGCCCTCCAGCGATACACCCTCCTGGGAGAGCCTGGAAATCTCACGCAGTTTTGCAACATCCGCCATGGTGTAGCGGCGAGATTGCCCCTGGGTGCGGGTAGGGGAAACCAGGCCCATGCGGTCATACTGCCTCAGGGTTTGCGGATGCATATTCGCCAGTTCGGCCGCGACCGAAATCACAAACAGCGGGGTGTTCTCATCGAGTTGCATCCACGCCTCCTTTTATTAGAGCTGTCCAGCTCGCTGGATCAGATCGGCTCTTGGGTCTTCATCCGGTAGCTCTTGATCGAATTGCTCGATAAGTGCCTTGGCCTTGTCATTGACGTGCGAAGGCACGGCAATTTCCACGGTTGCCAATAGGTCACCCTCTTTGCCAGGGCGCTGCACGCCTTTGCCCTTCACCCTTAGCGCTCGGCCATTTGGGGTGCCGGGCGCAACCTTGAGTTTCACCGGAGCTTCTCCCAAAAGTGGCACCGAAATGGTGGCTCCCAGAATTGCCTCGGCGATAGTGACCGGCACGGTCACCCGCACGTTGTCGCCATCGCGAGTGAAGACCGGGTGGGTCTTGACCTTGATGCTGACCACCAGATCACCCTTTGGTCCACCGTTAGGTGAGGCCTGTCCCTTACCCGCTACCTTGAGTTTCTGACCGTCTTGGATGCCGGCCGGAACCTTGAGGCTCACCGTCTCGCTACCCACCTTGATCTTGAGCGTGGTGCCCTTGATCGAATCAATGAAGTCGATGGTCGAGCTGGTGGATAGGTCCTGACCGCGCTGCGGTCCACCAAATCCGCCGAAACCTCCAAAGCCTCCCTGCGGGAAGCCACCTCCGAATAGGTTGCTAAAAACATCTTCGAAACCTCCGGCAGAACCCGGGCCCTGCTGGAAGCGAGCGCCGCCGCCCATAGCGCGGATGGCGTCATACTCGCGGCGCTGCTCCTTATCGGAGAGCACGTCATACGCCTCGGAGATGTCCTTGAACCTAGCCTCCGCTTTGGCATCATTCGGGTGTAGATCGGGGTGATTCTCCTTGGCGAGCTTGCGGTAGACCTTCTTTAGTTCGGCCTCTGAAACGTCCTTGGCAACGCCAAGGATCTTGTAGAAGTCCTTCTCTACCCAGTCTTGAGATGCCATTTAGTTTCACCTACTCCGCAGGAACGAATACCGCTACCTTCGCTGGGCGCAGCATGCGCTCACCGATTCGGTAGCCCAGTTCGATTACGTCGGCAACCTCAGCCTGAGCGACGCTTGGGTTCGGGGTCTGAACCAAAGCATCGTGCAGCTCAGGGTCGAACTTGTCGCCCTTTGCACCAAATGCCGTAAGGCCAAACTTGTCGCCAGCGTTTCTCAGCTTGGTTGCGATTGCAGCCATCGGGGTGCCCTCTTGCAGATCGCCGTGCTGCTGCGCACGGGTCAAATCATCAAGGGCGGGCAGGAAAGCACGGATCGCCTCGGCAATTGCTGCCTGGCGCTCCGCACCCCTGTCACGCTCGACACGGGCTCGGTAGTTCACAAAATCTGCCTGCAGTCGCTGCAGATCCTGGAAGATCTCGAGTTCGCGATCGATTAGCTCAGTCTCCGAGGAGGCTGGTTCGGGCTCAACCGGTGAGCCCTCCTCAGTCATCTCTTCGTTTAGGTCACCCTCGTGGTGCTGAGGGTCCTGATCGTTTAGCTTCTCGTCGGACATTACTTCTTGTCCTTGTCGTCCTCGTCCTCAACAACCTCGGCGTCGACGACATCTTCGGTGGAAGCCTCCTGTGCTGCCTCGCCCTCAGCAGGCTGTGCGGCATAGATTGCCTCACCCAGCTTCTGCTGCGAGCTCATTAGCTTCTCCTGAGCGCTCTTTACAGCCTCGATATCGTCGGAGGCAAGGGCTGACTTCAGGGCATCGACGTCGGCCTGAACCTCGGTCTTTACCTCTTCAGGAAGCTTGTCGTCGTTGTCCTTGATTAGCTTCTCGGTTGAGTAGGCAAGCTGCTCAGCCTGGTTGCGGGTCTCGGCCTCTTCGCGACGCTTCTTGTCTTCAGCGGCGTGCTCCTCGGCGTCCTTAACCATGCGCTCGATGTCCTCGGTTGATAGCGAGGAGCCACCGGTGATGGTCATCGACTGCTCCTTGCCGGTGCCCTTGTCCTTAGCGGACACGTGCACAATACCGTTGGCATCGATATCGAAGGTGACCTCGATCTGTGGGATGCCGCGTGGTGCTGGGGCAATGCCGGTTAGCTCGAAGTTTCCAAGCGACTTGTTGTCCCTGGTGAACTCGCGCTCACCCTGGAAGACCTGGATCGAAACCGAAGGCTGGTTGTCATCAGCCGTGGTAAAGGTTTCGCTGCGCTTGGTCGGGATCGCGGTGTTGCGCTCAATCAGCTTGGTCATGATGCCACCCTTGGTCTCAATGCCTAGAGACAGCGGGGTAACGTCAATCAAAAGCACGTCTTTGCGCTCACCCTTGATAACACCGGCCTGCAGTGCTGCACCGACCGAAACCACCTCGTCAGGGTTTACACCCTTGTTTGGCTCCTTGCCACCCAATAGCGACTTGACCAACTCGGATACCGCTGGCATACGGGTCGATCCACCAACTAGCACAACGTGTGCGATGTCGCCCACCTTGACGCCAGCCTCCTTGATTACATCCTCAAAAGGCTTGCGGGTGCGCTCCAGTAGGTCCTGGGTTAGCGACTCAAACTGAGCACGGGTGATGGTCTCGTCCAGGTTGGCCGGTCCCGACTCGGTCAAAGACAGGTATGGCAGCTGAACCTGAGTCGATAGCGACTGGCTCAGCTCCTTCTTGGCCTGCTCGGCTGCTTCCTTTAGACGCTGCAGCGCAATCTTGTCGTTTGCAACATCGACACCGGTGGTCTCCTTGAACTTCTTAACCAGGTGGTCAACTAGTCGCTGGTCCCAGTCATCTCCACCGAGGCGGTTGTCACCGGAGGTGGAACGAACCTGAATAGTTGAGAAGTCATCGTCCTTACCAACCTCTAGCAGCGAGACGTCGAAGGTTCCACCACCGAGGTCGAACACCAAGATCAGCTCGTCTTCCTTACCCTTGTCTAGGCCGTAGGCCAAAGCCGCTGCGGTTGGCTCGTTGATGATGCGAAGTACGTTTAGGCCCGCGATCTCGCCGGCCTCCTTGGTGGCCTGACGCTCAGCGTCGTTGAAGTAAGCCGGAACGGTGATTACCGCATCGGTTACGCTCTCGCCCAAATAGGTCTCGGCGTCGCGCTTTAGCTTCATCAAGATGCGAGCGGAGATCTCCTGTGGGGTGTACTCCTTGTCATCAACCTTGAACTTCCAAGTGGTTCCCATGTGACGCTTCACCGAAGATACGGTGCGGTCAACGTTGGTCACGTTCTGACGCTTAGCGGTCTCGCCAACCAGGATGTTGCCATCCTTGGTGAATGCCACCACCGACGGGGTGGTTCTAAATCCTTCTGCGTTTGCAATTACCTTTGGCTCGCCAGCCTCCAACACGGTTACCGCGCTGTTGGTGGTACCTAGGTCGATTCCTACTGCTCTACCCATTGTGTTCTCCTTTTCCTAAAGCCTGTGTTGCTCAAGTTGAGCCACATAGACTCAAGTTTCACTAATGACAACCATTAAGTCAAGGAACTATTCCTGAAAGTTGAGTGTGAATGACTCAACTTTGCCCAAGGGCTAGAGTTTTGCTGTGACCGAATTAGAGTTCAACGACTTTTCACCCCTGGCCGTGCTTACCCGTGGTGGGCTAAACGAGTCTTTTCACTCCGGGGTAGCGGTGTTGATTGATGCCACTGGGCAGGTGCTTGAGTCGCACGGCAACATCGAAAAGCCGATGTATCCGCGTAGTGCGCTAAAGCCAGTGCAGGCCCAGGTGATGCGCGAGCTTGGTTTGAACCTATCCGGGGAAGAGCTAGTGCTGAGCATGGCAAGCCACCTCGGCACCACACGTCATATCGACGTAGTCGATCGAATTTTAAATTCATTTCAGCTGGGTCGTTCAGACCTGCAGTGTCCGAGGGCATTCCCGGGTAATCCCAAGGCAAGGGCCGCATCCAATGAGATGTCTCGGGCTGCCACGAACTGCTCCGGTAAGCACGCCAGCTTCTTGGCTACCTGCAGGCTAAATGATTGGGATCTAAAGAGCTACCTCGACCCAAATCACCCGCTGCAGCAACGGATGCTTGCGAAAACTGAAGAGCTTTCGGGTGAAAAGGTTGCGAATATCACCACGGATGGCTGCGGTGCCCCGTTATTTGCAATCTCAACGCTGGGTCTTGCCAAAGCTATCTCGGGTTTTAGCAAGGTGGGGCAAGAGCTGATCGATGCCGCCAAGGCCCACCCCTGGGCGATCGGCGATTCCGGCGGTGCTGACTCGCAGTTTTTGGAACAGGGTTTTATGGCAAAGATTGGCGCTGAGGGTGTGTTTGTGGTTTCCACTGACAGCCATCACGCAGTGGCAGTGAAGATTGCCGACGGCAATCTTCGGCCAGCACCTGCGGTGGCTTTGGAGCTACTCAGAAAGCACAACCTGATTGCAGCTAGTTCCTATGAGCAGTTGCGCGAGCAGGTTTACCCGAAGGTCTTTGGTGGCGACCAAGAAATTGGAAAGCTAGTTGTAACCATTTAGTTGCTTTGTTTTGGAGCTTGCTCCCTAAACTGAAGCAATGGCAAACACTGAAGTTTCAGCTAAGAAATCTAAGGGCACATTCGCTTGGGCACTGTGGGACTGGGCTGAACAGCCGTTTCCCACCATCTTCCAAACCTTCATCTTCCCGATCTACATCACCTCGAGCGCCTTCGGCCCAGAGGCTGACACCTCAAGGGCACTGGGACTCGCCACCACACTGGCCGGTATTGCGGTAGCGCTAGCGGCACCGATCTTTGGTCGTCGCACCGACGAAATGGGTAAGCGCAAGTTCTGGCTGATGATGAATACCTTCATCCTTGCCGGTGTGATGGCGTCATTGTTCTTCATCTCGCCAACCCCGAGCATGCTTTGGTTGGGCTTGATCATCTTTAGCTTCGGTGGCTTCATTCAAGAAATTGCCTTTATCAACTACTACGCCATGATGCGTCAGGTCACCACCGAGAGCAACATCGGTAAGGTCTCCGGTTTTGCCTGGGGCTTGGGATATGTCGGTGGCATCATCTTGCTACTTATGTCGCTGGTTGGTTTTGTGCAGACTGAGACCCCTTGGTTTGGCATCCCTACTAATGACGCACTAAATGTTCGCGCGGTCTTCCTCTTCAGTGCGGTCTGGATTCTGGTTTGGTCGATCCCGCTGTTTATCTCCGTAAAGGAGATTGAGGCCAAGAAGGACCTCGCAAAAGAAAACATCATCGAGAGCTATTACAAGCTCTGGGGTCAGCTCAAATCGCTGCGCCGTCAGGCCCCGCAAACGTTCAAGTTTCTGATTTCATCTGCCATATACCGCGATGGTCTCTCGGGGGTATTTGCCTTTGGTGGAGCACTGGGTTCTTTGGCCTTCGGCTTTGAACTGGCTGAGGTGATCCTGTTCGGTATTGCGGCAAACCTGGTCTCGGGAATCGGTGCGGTTATCGGTGGCTTTGCCGATGACAAGATCGGCCCGAAGCGCACCATCATGATTTCGCTCATTGGTCTAACAATTGCCGGCTTCTCGGTGTTCTTGTTCGCAGGCTACGGTCCAATCACCTACTGGATTGGTGGTTTGGCACTTACCTTGTTCGTTGGTCCTGCTCAGGCAGCATCAAGATCATTTGTTGCTCGCTTTACTCCCGAGGGTCGCGAGGGCGAGGTATTCGGTCTTTACATGACGACCGGCCGTGCGGTTAGCTTCGTGAGCCCACTGCTTTGGACCACCGCTATCTCTGCTGCCTTGGCAATGGGAGTCGAGAACGCCCAAGCCACCATCTACGGCATCCTTGGGCTGATGGTAGTTCTAGTAGTTGGAACGCTGCTACTAGCCACCGTTGACCCCAAGCCACAGGTGATTACTGACTAGTTGGGGATAACTAAAAGCATGGTTTCGAGCCGGGCACTAGCTTTTTAGCAATTAAAGAGAAAACCCCGGCCTGGTGCAATGCATAGCAGGTTCCGGGGTGTTACGCCCCAAGGATACCAAATGCTATGAAGTTTGCCAAAACTTATTCACACGAAGATTGTGGCTTTTGTCTGTCCGTTTCCCATGCAAAACTAAATCAAATTAGGTCCAGCGGAGCTGGCGCACACGAAGCGTACTTTGCAAATCAAGAGATGAGTCTGAAACTCTGGGTGGTGATTAGTGGCATTGAACTCACTCTTCGTAATCGTGCCAGCAGCTTTCTAATTGCCGAATTTGGGGCGGAGTTGTTTGGCTCTGAGGCTTGGAGGTTAGGGGATGCTGCAAGATCCCGCATTGAAAAGGTAATAGGGCGATCTCGCGGATCAAATCTGACAATCGACGCACTAACAACCCAACTACCGTTCTCTTTCTGGACTCTCCTTTTCAGCAAGCGAATGGAGTCCTACTGCTGGCCAGTTTTGTTCCAAAACCTACTCACCGACTCAGCCCCAAGAACTCGAGGGGTGCTTTATGCAAGGCTTCAGGAAAGCCTTGAGCTGAGAAATCGCATTGCCCATCATGAGGTTGTGCTCAAGGCGAAGTATCAAGGAGCACTAGAGCGGCAGCTTGAAGTTTTGTCTTGGATTTGTGAGGACTTTAGACGAGAAGCCGAAGACAGGATCAACTTTTCTCTACAACCTGTAGAATCCCCGCATGAGCAATAAGCGCAAACAGGGTGAACTGGAGTCCCAGATTCTCGGGTGTCTGTGGGATCGCCCAGAGGGCCTAACCTCGCAGCAGATTCTTGCGATGCTCGGCGATGATGACCTAGCAATCACCACGGTGTTGACAGTGCTCTCGCGACTTTCAGACAAGGGCATGGTGCAGCGCGAACAAGCTTCGGGTCGAACCTTCCTCTTCAAATCAACCAGCACAAGAGAGCAGCACACTGCATCGATGTTGCTGAGTGCGCTGGCTGATGCCGAGAACCCCGCCCTGGTCTTCAGCCACTTCACCAGCCAGCTTTCTCAGGCTCAGATCGAGTCTTTGAAAAAGGCGCTGGGCTAGTAGCCTTTCGAGGTGGAATCCTCCATCTACCTGCTGCTCGTGCTCATCGAGTATGTGCTCCTAATTAGCACCGCGGCACCGTTCCTGCTGGTCAATCGCTTCAGCAAAGCCCCAAATGTCGGCATAGCGGTTTGGTTCACCCTGTTCTTCACCGCCATGGCAGCGGCGATCTTGTCATTCGGCATTGCTGCCTGGTCAATCATCGAAACCTATTACCTGCTGCAAACCACAACCGATGTCGCTCTGATCTTGGCGGTTAGCTTTGCTCCCTGGCTACTTTTGGCCTTTGCCGGCATCTTGCTGGCACTGAGTAATCAAAGACTCGAGCCACTATTTCGCGCAGCGAAGGAATTCGACCAACTCGCAAAGCTTGCTCGGCGAGAGGTCGAGATTTTTCATCGGGCTAAGGTCTATGAACTTGAGATTCCTGGCTTTATAGCCATCACTCGTGGTTATGAGATTTACCTATCGAAGGCAGTGTTTAGTCTTCCCAAGCAGCAACTAGAGGCCATCCTCTGGCACGAATATGGCCACATTCGCCTCGGGCACCAAAGACTTAAGCGCTTTACTCACCTGATGATGCAGCTCACCCCGTGGTTTGTGGTGTCGAAGGCTTTTAGTGCCGAGGTTGCCAGGCTTTGTGAGGTGGCTGCCGATCGCTATGCGTTGAAGCGGGCGTATTCAAAAGACCTCGCAGAGGCCAGGGCGAACTTCTTCTAGAGCGGGTTGTTGCCAACGTCTGTGATGTGGAAGTTGAGGTAGCTGCGAGAGGCGGTTGGCCCGCGCTGACCCTGATATCTCGAACCATACTTCGAGCTGCCGTATGGGTTCTCGCTCTCCGAGGACAGCTGGAAGAAGCACAGCTGACCAATCTTCATGCCCGGCCACAGCTTGATCGGCAGGGTTGCGGTGTTCGAAAGTTCCAAGGTGACGTGTCCCTGGAAGCCAGGGTCAACAAATCCTGCGGTGGAGTGGGTGAGTAGTCCAAGCCGACCGAGCGAGCTCTTGCCCTCCAGACGAGCAGCAATGTCATTTGGCAGGGTGACGAATTCAAAGGTGGAACCCAGCACGAATTCGCCGGGGTGA
>JACCDQ010094467.1_pt1 | contig 19530 bp, 17 predicted proteins | sample 7446031 | NCBI WGS metagenome assembly JACCDQ01 (sample SAMN15323442, study PRJNA562643) | freshwater metagenome | isolation source: river surface water | place: USA:Blue River Watershed | collected 2017-08-17
ATTCCCCACTGCTGCCTCCCGTAGGAGTCTGGGCCGTGTCTCAGTCCCAGTGTGGCTGGTCGTCCTCTCAGACCAGCTACTGATCGTCGCCTTGGTAGGCTTTTACCCCACCAACTAGCTAATCAGATATCGGCCGCTCCAGGAGCGTGAGGCCTTGCGGTCCCCCACTTTCATCCGTAGATCGTATGCGGTATTAGCGTAACTTTCGCTACGTTATCCCCCACTCTAGGGCACGTTCCGATATATTACTCACCCGTTCGCCACTCGCCACCAGGTGCAAGCACCCGTGCTGCCGTTCGACTTGCATGTGTAAGGCATGCCGCCAGCGTTCAATCTGAGCCAGGATCAAACTCTTCAGTTCAATCTCTGTTTTGTGCCATTGCTGGCAGGTTCCGAAGAACCGTCGCTCACTCAAAATACTGACAGGATAAGCTCTTGCGAACTTACCTATATTTTTTGTGAGCACTTGATTTTTAAAGTATAACGACGCCGCTAAAAGCTTCGTCGTCGCACGCCATCAAGCGCCCACACTTATCGGCTGTTAATTGTTAAAGAACCTGCTTGCACACCCCGCTTTACCGGGATCCGCTGCGCTATCGAATCGTCTTGTTCGTCAGCAGCAAAGAAGCGGAATTATGTAGTGTTTCAGGAGGCGCGTCAAGCAATTTTTTCTTTCATCGCTCAACCTCACCGCCTGTTTTCCGCTTGTCGTCGAGTCGTTTTGCTCGTCAACTGCAGAGCCGGCTATTATGCTGCGCTTTCAACTCTTCGTCAACTACTTATCTGCAAATTTCTTCGGAGATTTTCGTTTCGCGTTGATCGCGTCACTGGCTTTTCCCTCTGCATTTCTGCGGGTTTTCAGCGGCCTCGTAGCCAATTTGAAAACCCGCCGTTGCAGCGGGAGGCGAACTATATCAAAGGCCGCGGAAGTTTGGCAAGCGCTTTTCCATAAATGCCTTCATGCCCTCTTTTTGGTCCTCGGTGGCGAAGGTGCTATGGAAGAGACGACGTTCATATTGGACACCATCCGACAATGAAGACTCATAGGCGCGATTGACTGCTTCCTTGATCATCATGACCGAAGGCAATGACATTGCCGCGATGACGGTCGCCGCCTCAAGCGTCTCGTCCATCAGCTTGTCGGCTGCGACGACTCGCGACACCAGGCCCGCACGCTCGGCTTCTGCCGCGTCCATCATCCTGGCAGTGAGACACATGTCCATGGCCTTGGATTTGGATACCGCACGTGGCAGCCGCTGCGTACCGCCGGCGCCGGGCATGGTGCCCAGCTTGATCTCGGGCTGTCCGAACTTCGCCGTATCGGCTGCAATGATGAAGTCGCACATCATCGCAAGCTCGCAACCGCCACCCAGTGCATACCCCGCTACGGCGGCAATGACCGGCTTGCGGATACGACGTATCGTTTCCCAGTTTCGTGTGATGTAGTCACCCTTGTATACATCCATGTAGGTGTAGGACGCCATCGCACCGATGTCGGCACCCGCGGCAAACGCCTTTTCACTACCCGTCACGACGATACAGCCGATCGCTTCGTCGGCATCGAAGGCCAGCATTGCGTAGCCCAGCTCATCCATCAGTTGATTGTTGAGCGCGTTCAGCGCTTTCGGACGGTTCAGTCGGATCAGGCCGACCTTGCCTTGGGTCTCGACCAGGATATTTTCGTAGTTCATGTCACGCTCCGAAGTTTGCTTGTTGTGAGGCCGCATGAGGCCGGTTTGTTGTTGCCGCCGATTGTAGCGTGCGCTTGCACCCGCGAGTCAGAAGCGAATTGACGAAAAGCGCCGATCGGGCTTGACATGGAAGGTGGGCGAACTAAGGTAAACAGATAGCGCGAATGCCGGATCGCGCCTGCACAGCCAGACGGCTGCTCCAACCTTTCTATCATCCGACTTTCCACCCCGAGGTTTCGCTATGCGTCAGGAATTCAGCCGCATCCGGGACGCGCATCGGTCGCTCAGGCATGCTGCGCACTGGTTACGCATCTGCCCCGAGTTCGACGTATCCGATGCGTATGTCGCCGTGATGAAAGCTGCCGAGCATTCGTTCGCACTGGAACATGACTTCATGGATCGCCTCTGCTTCCCGGCGAACCGCTGCCATCTTGAGCAGCACGCGCGAGTGCTCAGAGCACTGCACTGCCTGCATCCGGCGGTGCTGGATGGCGCAACCGGCACAGGGCGGCGCGTCGGTGGTCAATTGCTTATCGAATGGTTCCAACTACACAATGAAACCCTGGATGCCGCCATGTTGGTCTGGGCAAGCTGCTGCGGTGAGAGCCTGATGGACGAACTGCACCGCCGGTACGGCTTCAACGAAGGGACTTACGGTGCCGGCGCTATCGACAGGGCCAGCGCCTTCGGCAATAGAACCCACAACTGACCGGACTGCTTCATTTTGCCAGCCTGCTCGCCGGCCTCGGGACCGAAGCCCCAGAAAAAGTCCGCACGCACCGGGTTGCGAATTGCGCCACCAGTATCCTGGGCCAGCACCAGCCGTCGCAACAACAAGGCACTGTTTGGCTGGGTCGTCGCCAGAAACACCGGCGCACCCAGCGGTATGTATTGCGCATCGACCGCGATCGACCGCCGCGGGGTCAGTGGCACGCCCAAGGCGCCCTTCGGACCTTTGGATGGATCGACAATTTTCTCTTCTTTGAAGAAGACATAGCTCGGGTTCACATTCAGCAGCTCCTGTACGCGGCCGGGGTTCGCCTGCGCCCAAGCCTTGATGCCTTGCATGGAGGCCTGGTCGAGCGTGAGTTCTCCCTTATCCACCAGCCAACGGCCAATGGAGCGGTACGGATGGCCATTCTGGTCCGCGTAGGCGACGCGTACGATGTCGGATCCGTCCTCCAGCGCGACCCGGCCGGATCCCTGCACCTGCAGGAAGAAAGCCTCAATGGGATTGTCGACCCAAAGTAGCTCCTTGCCACCCAGCAGACCTTGCTGGTCCATTTCAGCGCGGGTGTAATAGGGAACGACCTTGTTGCCGACGACGCGGCCGCGCAAACGCAGGTTTTTCAATTCCGGATACAACGCGCCAAGATCGACCGTCAGCAAGTCCGCTGGCGCAGCATGCAACGGGGTCTGGAACTGGGCGCCCCGCTGGCGAGAACCCCGTAACAAGGGCTCGTAATAACCGGTGATCATCCCGCCCACCGAACCATCGAGGTTGCGGACCTGATGCGGCACGAATCGGGATTCGAAATAGGAGCGTACTGCTTTCGCGTCCGTCGCGTCGATGTCCTGCACACCATTGCAGGCTTCCTGCCAACCGGGCTTTGCCGCGACGGCGCTACATGAGGCGAGCAGCGCCGGCCAGGCTTCGCGCAAATCGTCATCCTGCCACCCCTGCAGATCGGCAAAGCTGGCCGGACGGAGATGGTCCGACGCCTGCGGGGCCTTCGGCAGCTGGGGTGCCGGTGTGGGCGCGGTAGTCGTCGTTGGCGTTGGCGTTGGCGTTGGCGTTGGCGTTGGCGTTGGCGTTGGCGCCGTGACAGGCGCAGGCACCGGAATCGACGTGGTCTTGGGCACAGACTTGGGCGCCGGTCCCGGCTTTTGCGCTGAGCCGGGCGGGGGCGGTGCAGGCACACGTGGCGGGGCCACGCACGCAGACAGACTGACGGCGACTGCCACCAGCAATGGAGTTACACTGGCGCGCTTGATCGAACGAGGCATCTATTTATATGTGGCTGATTTTTCTTGAAGCAGGCGTGGCGCTCGGCCTGCTTGTGCTCATTGTATGGTGGACCATGTTTGCCGGCCGCGACGGCGACGACGAATAAACCTCGGGGCAACGAGCCCGCTACCACTCTCTCGCCGTGCGGCACCGCTGCGGCTTACCTGTACGGATAGAGCCCGGCCGCTGTCCTCGCCCCGTCAATGCAGGGTGCGTGGCAAGGACAGTACGAACTCCGGAATCGGCGACTCGAAGCGTGTGCCGTCCTCGGCAACGCAGAAGTACTCGCCATACATGGTGCCTTGCGGCGTCGCCAGCGACGTGCCGCTGGTGTATTCGAATTGCTCACCCGGCTGTAACAGCGGCTGGTTGCCAACCACCCCCAGTCCCCTGACTTCCTGCACCTGATCATTGGCGTCCGTGATAACCCAATGCCGCGCAATCAACTGCGCGGGAACGCTGCCCGTATTCTTGATCGTGATCGCATACGCGAATACATAGTGCGACCGGTCCGGCTCCGACTGATCTTCCAGGTACTGGGTGCGAACCGACACCGTCATCTCATAGACTGCCATGGTGCTGTTGATTTCCTTGCAATGATCCAGCAGCGATTGCACACGAAATCACTGTTGCCTGCAAGCGCCCTCCCCTCGCTCCCCGATGGCCGCACGGTAAAATGGGGCCTCGATTCAACGAAAGTACCGTAAGAGCACCGAATGAGCACTTATCGCATAGCCCCCAGCATCCTGTCTGCCGATTTCGCCCGCCTCGGCGAAGAAGTCCGCAATGTCGTTGCCGCCGGCGCCGACATCATCCATTTCGATGTGATGGACAACCACTATGTTCCCAATCTGACAATCGGGCCGCTGGTGTGCGAGGCGATTCGTCCGCATGTGCAAGTGCCGATCGATGTGCACCTAATGGTCAAGCCGGTCGACCGCATCATCCCGGACTTCGCGAAAGCGGGCGCAAACATCATCAGCTTCCATCCGGAAGGCACCGAACACATCGACCGCACGTTGCAGTTGATCCGCGACCATGGCTGCAAGGCCGGTCTGGTGTTCAACCCGGCGACGCCGCTGCATCATCTGGACCATGTGATGGACAAGCTGGACCTGATCCTCATCATGTCGGTCAACCCGGGCTTCGGCGGCCAGTCGTTCATTCCCGAGGCATTGAAGAAGATTGCCGCCGTACGCAAGATGATCGATGCATCCGGCCGCGACATCATGCTCGAGGTCGATGGCGGCGTGAAGATCGACAACATCGCCGAGATCGCCAAGGCGGGCGCCGACACCTTCGTCGCCGGCTCTGCCATCTTCGGCAAACCGGATTACAAGGGCATCATCGACGCCATGCGCACGCAACTGGCGAGCGTATGAGCATGCAGCACCCGCAATCCATGTCTGGCATACGCGCGGCCATCATCGACCTCGACGGCACGATGGTGCACACCGCCCCCGACTTCCAGGTCGCGATCAATCGCATGCGTGAAGAGCTGGGGCTGGCGCCGCTGACCATCGAGACCGTGATGGAATTCGTCGGCAAAGGTTCGGAAAACCTGATGCGCCGCGTGCTGGGCGTGGACTTCGATGCCGACGGCGTCGAACGCATGTTCGAGCAGGCGATGTCCGCCTACCAGCGGCACTACCTTGCCATCAACGGCGATTACAGCTCTGTCTATGAAGGCGTGCATGAAGGCCTGACCGCCATGAAGCAAGGCGGCCTGCGGCTGGCCTGTGTGACCAACAAGCCCATCGCCTTTGCGCGCCCGCTGCTGGAAAAAACTGGCCTGAACACTTACTTCGAGCTCGTTTATGGCGGCGATTCGCTGGCAAAAAAGAAGCCCGACCCGCTGCCGATGCTTACGGTCTGTCGTGACTTCGCGCTCGAGCCTTCGCAAGTGGTGGCTATCGGCGATTCATCGAATGATGCCGAGGCAGCGCGTGCTGCCGGCTGCCGTTCGCTAACCGTGCCCTACGGGTACAACCATGGCAAACCGGTACAGTCCTTAGACTCTGATGGTATAGTCGCGACCTTGCATGTTGCGGCGAATCTCCTCGCCGCTTGATCACCACCACCATGTTTCTTGTCAAAAAACCTAAGCTGACACCGCCCGGCGCCTTTGAGGCCTGGCTGTGGCGACGCTGGCAAGCCTGATCTCTGATCACAGCCTGCCGCTGGTGCACGTCTGTACTGGCGGGTTTTTACGATAGCCCGGCCGACCCTCCCATTACAATGTCGGCCCCGGAGAGAAACATGACTGAACTCGAATTCAAATCCCTGGCCGCGGAAGGCTACAACCGCATTCCGCTGATCGCCGAAGCCTTCGCTGATCTCGAAACGCCCCTCACCTTGTACCTGAAGCTGGCTCAGCCCCAGAACCAGGGCAAGAACACCTTCCTGCTGGAATCGGTGGTGGGCGGCGAACGTTTCGGCCGCTACTCTTTCATCGGCCTGCCGGCCAGCACGCTGCTGCGTTCGCATGGCAAGCGCATCGAAGTCGTGCGCCATGGCGAAGTCATCGAGAGCGTCGAAGGCAATCCGCTCGACTTCATCGCCGAGTTCCAGTCGCGTTACAAGGTCGCCATCAGCCCCGGCATGCCGCGCTTTTGCGGCGGGCTTGCCGGCTACTTTGGCTATGACACCGTGCGCCAGATCGAGCACAAGCTTGAGCACACCGCGCCGCCGGACGACCTGAAGCTGCCCGAAATCCAGTTGCTGCTGACCGAAGAACTGGCTGTCATCGACAACCTGTCCGGCAAGCTCTACCTGATTGTGTACGCCGACCCGACTCAAGCCGAGGCCTATCCGCGCGCCAGGCAGCGCCTGAAAGACTTGCGCGCAATGCTGCACCGCCCGGTCGATGTGCCGGTAACGTCGGCTTCGGTGCGTACCGAAGCTATCCGCGACTTCAAGAAAGAAGACTTCCTGAGGGCCGTGCTGAAGGCCAAAGACTACATCATGGCCGGCGACCTGATGCAGGTGCAGGTCGGCCAGCGGATCCGCAAGCCTTATGTCGATTCACCGCTGTCGCTGTATCGCGCACTACGCTCGCTGAACCCGTCGCCCTACCTGTACTTCTACAACTTCGGCGACATGCAGATCGTCGGCAGTTCGCCCGAAATCCTGGTGCGCAACGAAGCCACACGTGATGGCAGCCGCACAGTCACCATCCGCCCGCTGGCCGGCACCCGTCCGCGCGGCGCGACCCCGGAACAGGATGCGAAGCTCGCTACCGAACTGCTCGCTGATCCGAAAGAGATTGCCGAGCACGTGATGCTGATCGACCTCGCACGCAACGACATTGGCCGCATCGCCGAGATCGGCAGCGTGAAAGTCACTGACAAGTTCGTAATCGAAAAATATTCGCATGTGCAGCACATCGTCTCCAACGTCGAAGGTACGCTGAAATCCGGCATGACCAACCTCGACGTGCTGCGAGCAACCTTCCCGGCCGGCACCCTGTCCGGTGCGCCGAAAGTGCGCGCGATGGAACTGATCGATGAGCTGGAGCCAGTGAAGCGCGGCATTTACGGCGGCGCCTGTGGCTACATGTCCTTTGGCGGCGAAATGGATCTCGCCATCGCCATCCGTACCGGCGTGATCAAGGACGGCATGCTGTATGCGCAGGCTGCGGCCGGCGTGGTTGCCGATTCGGTGCCCGAGATGGAATGGCAGGAGACCGAGAATAAAGCGAGAGCTGTGCTTCGTGCAGCCGAACAAGTGCAAGACGGCCTGGACGGGGAGATTTGACATGCTGCTGATGATCGACAACTACGACTCGTTTACCTACAACCTCGTGCAGTATTTCGGCGAGCTGGGCGAGGAGGTCCGCACTTATCGCAATGACGAAATCACGCTCGAACAGATCGAGCAGCTCAATCCGACGCGCATCTGTATTTCGCCCGGGCCTTGCACGCCGCATGAAGCCGGCGTATCGGTGCCGGTGCTGCAGCATTTCGCCGGCAAGCTGCCTATCCTCGGCGTTTGCCTTGGCCACCAGAGTATTGGTGCCGCCTTCGGCGGCAAGGTTATTCGCGCCAAAGAAGTCATGCACGGCAAGACCTCGCCGATACAGCACACCGGCGTCGGCGTGTTCAAGCACTTGCCCAGCCCTTACACGGTGATTCGCTATCACTCGCTGGCGATCGAGCGCGAATCGCTGCCCGACTGCCTAGAAGTGACTGCCTGGACTGCCGATGGCGAGATCATGGGTGTGCGCCACAAGGATTTTCAGATCGAGGGCGTGCAGTTCCATCCGGAGTCCATCCTGTCCGAACACGGCCATGCGCTGCTGAAGAACTTCCTGGAGACCTGAGGCCGCCATGACGCTGACTCCGCAAGAAGCGCTGCTGCGCTGTATCGAGCATCGCGAGATCTTCCACGATGAAATGCTCGGCCTGTTCCGCCAGATCATGAGCGGCGAGATGTCGCCGGTGATGATTGCGGCGCTGACGATGGGCCTGCGCGTGAAGAAGGAAACCATCGGCGAGATCGCCGCCGCAGCGCAAGTGATGCGCGAATTCGCGGCCAAGGTCGATGTGAAGGATGCCCACAACCTGGTCGACATCGTCGGCACCGGTGGTGACGGCGCCAACACTTTCAATATTTCGACTGCATCGATCTTCGTAGTCGCCGGCGCCGGCGCACGCGTGGCCAAACATGGCGGCCGCAGCGTTTCCTCGTCGTCAGGCAGCGCCGATGCGCTGGAAGCGCTGGGCGTGAACATCAACCTGCAGCCGGCACAGGTCACGCAATGCATCGATGAAACTGGCATCGGCTTCATGTTCGCACCCAACCATCACGCCGCGATGAAACATGCGGCACCGGTGCGCAAGGAACTGGGCGTGCGGACCATCTTCAATATTCTTGGCCCCCTGACCAACCCGGCAGGCGCACCCAACATCATGATGGGCGTGTTCCATCCCGATCTGGTCGGCATACAGGCGCGCGTGCTGCAACGCCTGGGCGCGAAGCATGCGCTGGTGGTCTGGGCACGCGACAACATGGATGAAGCTTCACTGGGCGCGGCCACCATGGTCGGCGAACTGGTGAATGACGAAATCCGCGAATACGAAATTCATCCGGAAGATTTCGGCCTGCAGATGACTTCCAGCCGCAACCTGAAGGTGGCCGGCGCCTCCGAGTCGATCCAGAAGATTCTCGAAGCGCTCGACAACAAGACCGGCCCGGCACGCGACATCGTGGTGCTGAACTCGGGCGTGGCACTCTACGCGGCAGGCGTTGCCTCCAGCATTGCCGATGGCGTGTCGCGTGCACGCGAAGCCATCGCCTCCGGCGCAGCACGCGCCAAACTCGAACAATTCGCGAAGTTCACGCAGGGCTTCGCCGCCAAATAAGCCGAACGAAGAAGCAGACCATGTCCGACATCCTGAACAAAATCCTGGACGTGAAGGCCGACGAAGTCGCGGCTGCGAAGAAGATCCAGGACTACGCAAGCCTGCGCCGCGAGGTCGAAGGCGACCGCGAAGCCCGTGCCCAGATTCGTGGCTTCGGCGACAGCCTGCGCAGCAAGATCGCTGCTGGCGGCGCCGGCGTGATCGCCGAAATCAAGAAGGCCTCACCGTCCAAAGGCGTACTGCGCGCCGATTTCCGCCCTGCCGAGATTGCAGCGAGCTATGCGCAGCATGGCGCGGCCTGCCTGTCGGTACTGACCGACGTGAACTTCTTCCAGGGTGCGCCCGATTACCTGAAGCAGGCACGTGCCGCCTGCAACATCCCAGCGCTGCGCAAGGATTTCATCATCGACCCGTACCAGGTCTATCAGGCGCGTTCATGGGGTGCGGACTGCATCCTGCTGATCGTGGCAGCGCTCGACCATGGCCTGATGGCAGAGCTGGAAGCCTGCGCGCTGGAACTGGGCATGGATGTGCTGGTGGAAGTACACGATGGCGACGAACTGACGGCAGCCTTGAAACTCAAGACCCCGCTGCTGGGCATCAACAACCGCAACCTGCGCACTTTCGAGACCACGCTCGACACCACGCTGAACCTGTTGCCGCGCATCTCGCCCGACAAGCTGGTCGTGACCGAATCTGCCATCCTGAAGACGGACGACGTCAAACGCATGCGCGACGCCAATGTGAACGCCTTTTTGGTCGGCGAAGCCTTCATGCGCGCAGAAAATCCGGGCGCAGAACTCGCTCGCCTGTTTGCCTGATTTTTAGCGTTGCCGCCAACGTCACGGGATTCCGGCATGCGCCGGGAAACTGGATCATTCAGGCTTTGCCTGAGATTTGACCGTTCGCCGCAGCGGGTCAAGACGCGCTTTCCATGCAGCGCCTAGTGGCAACGGCTCATTGCAAATCATCGCCGCCAGGAATTCCGCACACAATGGCGCGCAGGTGACACCGCGCGCGCCATGGCCGAGGCTGGCATACAAGCCCTCTTCAACGCGGCCTACCAGCGGCAGCCGGTCGGGCGTTGTCGAACGCCACCCAACGCGGCCGCTCTGCAACTCGTCTGCGCTGTCGGCAAATCCCGGCAGCAAGCGCTGCAAGCGCTCGAAGTTCTGCTCATCATCGCTGCGACGTGCAGCCCCATCTTCATCGTCGTGCTGCACTGTTGCGCCGACGACGTGCCAGCCATTCACGGCCGGTGAAATGTAACCGTCGCGACAGACGATTTTGTGGAGCACGCGCCCTTCCCGCACCGGCAGCATCGACAACTGGCCGCGCGCGCGGCCCATCGACAGCCTCGTTGCGCCCAGTCCCGCATCGAAAGCCGTTGCCAACACGACCAGCGGCGACTGCAGCGGGCTGCCATCAGCCAGCCGTAGCTGCCAGTAATCGCCTTCCCTGCGCAAGTCACTGACTTCTGCCCCCTGCCGCACTTCGATCAATGGATGGTCGAGCAACGCCGACACCAGCGCCGGCGGCACGATCCAACCCGCCTGCGGCAAATGGAATCCTGTCTCGGCCGGAGCGGTGCCGCATAAGCGCACAGCCTCGTCGAGGGCGACCGCCTGCAGCCATCCCCGGTCGGACGCTCCGGCCTGCTGCGCCATCTTTTCGCGCTTGCGCTCGTCGCGCGCAATGCGCAGCACCCCGCACCAGTCATGCGGTACCTGTCGTCCACGACTGCCATCGTCGCCATGTTCAACCCAGCGCATCAGCCAGGTGACACCGGCCGCTGTCAGTTCCGTGATCGGATTGTCGGCACTGCCCGGCTCCGGTCGCACCACACCGACCGGATTGCCTGAGCCACCGGATGCAGGTCGGTCTCGCTCCAGCACAATCACCCGAACGCCTCGCTTCGCCAGCTGACGGGCAACGCTCGCACCGGCGACGCCGGCGCCGATCACGACGGCGGAAGCCGGAACAGTCAAATCCTCCGGCCTGCCATGCAAGGGCTGCTCCGGCTCCGGCCATTGCGCCGACAAGCAGTGACGCTTGCCGCCATAACCCGGTCGCTTTTCGACCTTGAATCCGGCGTCGGCCAAAGCTCGCCGTACCACACCGGCCACGCACCAGCTGGATGCGCGCGCGCCGGGTGCGGCCAACGCAGCGACTTGCGCAAGCACCGGCGCCGACCACATGGCCGGATTGCGATCGGGCGCGAAACCATCGAGGTAAATCGCATCGAAGCGCCCTGCCACTTGCGACAAGGCGGCAGCGATATCGTCGAATACCAGAGTGAGCGTTACCCGTTCATCCATTTCCAGCGTGTGGAAGCCGGGAATCATGGGCGGCCATTGAGCCAGCAGGCGCGCTGCCAGTTTGTGCAGTTTCGCCTGCTGATCAGCGGGCGCTGCGGCAATGCTCAAGGCAAGCGCTTTGCGCAAGTCATCGCCTGTGAATGGGTGCTTTTCGATGGCGAGGTAGTGCAAGCGGGCCTTGCCGCGACGGCCTTTGCCGTCGGGCGCATTTTCACTGATCTCCAGCGCCGCCCAGGTCGCGAGAAAATTCACGCCTAGGCCAAAGCCCGTTTCCAGCAAGCGCACACACTCGCCTCGTGCCCATTGCCGTGGCAGATCGCAGCCATCGACGAAGACCGCCTTGGCCTGCCCCCATGCGCCCGCACGGCTGGCGTAAATGTCGTCGAATTCCGGCGCAAATATGCGACCGTCGTCGCCGCTTTCCCATTTCGCGGGGTGTAACTGCTGGCTGGACATGAACGACTACCCGGGCCCGTTTACCTGCACAGCCCTTCGAAGACCAGTATCGACGTTGGCAATTCCATCGTGTCTTTGACGGTACCGGTCGTGCGATCGATCAGCAGCCGGCGATAAGCTTGCTGCGGCGTCAAGCCATGGCACCCGATCTCGACATCAGAAATCTTGCAGGGCATGCCATTAATCTCCTCGCCTTCCACCCGATAGCTGCGCGTAGCGTCAGCCGGCACGGTGGACGGTGCGCCGCGATGGATGAAATGCGTCTTGCCTGCGCATTCATATGCCGGCTGGGTACCATGGCTAGCCAGCGGCATCACGAACAAGGCAAGGAACAGATAACGGGGAGACATGGCAACGGTCATTGCTGGCGGCATCCGGGGCAGCGCCGCGAGGAAGATGCGGCGAACGAAGCCGCATCATACTCCGTCACACCGCGTCGCTGCCTCGCCGATCTCGAGTCGGCGAGGACGGTGTGTATCTTACCAGCGAGGTTTTTCGAGCAGTACGTCCGCCCAATCAGTCCTGTCCGACATCGATACCGATTCGGAACGTGGCACCAGCCAGCGATTGAACTCGATCACATCCGATTCGCTGAGACCGCCGGCACGCATGCGCAACCCAATCAGGTCGCGCAGGTAATCGTAGCGTGCCTTGGCCTGGTCCACCCGCGAGCGCAGCAGCCGGCGGCGGGCGTCCAGCACCTGGATCACTGTCACAACCCCGAGTTCATAGCCACGTTCCTGCGCCCGAACGGTGTAGTTGAGCGCCTCCACCTCTCCATTGGTCGAGTCGATACGCGCGCGGTTGGCGGTCGCGCTCGCATACAGGATGCGTACATCCCGCTCGACCTCGCGCCGCGCCGCGTCTAGCTGCTCATTGGCGATCGCCAGCAGGGCCAAGGCCGATGCCGTAGCTGCATTCACCCGGCCGCCTTCATAGATCGGCAGCCGCATCTCGAGGAAAATGCTGTCGGTCGTGAAATCGCGCCGCGGCGAATTGTCGATGTCCTGGTTCGACTGGTTGCGCTGAAAAGCGAGCGCCACCTGCGGATAGTGGTCAGCGCGTGCCGCATTCACGGCCTCGCGTGCCGACTCGACCGCCGCATGCCGCGCAGCAATTGCAGCATTGGACGCCATCGCTCCCTCGACCCAGTACTTCGCCGATTCCGGCACGGCCGGGAATTCCCGCAGCATCATCGTCGACAGGATGCCCGTCGCACGGCCGGTGAATTCCTGCAAGCGCGTGCGAGCTGCCTCAGCTTTGTTGACCGCATCGATCTCGCGCGTCACCAGTTGCTCACGCCAGGAAATCGCTTCTGCCAGATCGGTGATCTTGGCCATCTCGCGCTCGCGCATCGCACGCAGGCGCTCTACCTGTTGGTCGGCTGCTTCCTTCTCCACCTGCAATTGAATCAGCTCGTCCTCAGCCTGCAAAGCCAACAGGTACTGATCAGCCAGTTGACCAAACAGTTCGGTGCGCGCCTGCTCTGCTTCTCTTTCAGCTTGGATGATGACTGCTTTAGCGCCCTTTAGCTTGTGCTCTGACGGCAGGTCAAGCAAAGCTTGGCGCGCGATGAAAATCGTACGATTGCCGTTGAAGCGGGATTCAGTCAAGGCGTCGCGGTAATCATTGCGCGACGCCGAGGTTTGTAAGCTAATTTGCGGATACAGCTTGCTCTGGGCCTGGTCGGCATCGGAGCGGGCGCGCCCGATGGCCAGCACCCGCGCGCGCAAGGCTGGAAAATCCGACACGGCATTTCGATACAGGGACAGCAGATCTTCTGCCTGCACGGCAGCCGCCGACATTCCAAGGCTGGCCACCAGACAGGCGTGTAGCAGGCGACGGCCAGCACGCATGTCAGTCCTCCTTCAGCGAACGGGTAACAAGGTCGGTGACGGGCGCCGTGAGGTAATTCCAGAACGTGCGCTCGCCTGTCTTGACGATGACATCGGCCGGCATGCCGGCCATGAGATCAAGATTGAGCCTCTGCAGCTGCCGCATACCTTCCGGCGTAATGACGACGCGTCCGAGGTAGTACGGCGTCTTTTGTCCATTGACGTCCTCCACCATGCGATCGGCCGATAGCGTGGACAGCTGCCCCTGTATCTTCGGCATCTCGCGCTGTCGGAAGGCAGTGAATCGAACTTCGGCCATCTGCCCGACACGAATCTGATCGACGTCTTGCGGCGACAGCTTGGCCTCGACGATCAGCCTCTCATTGCCGGGCACGATATCGAGCAGGTGGGCACCCGGCTTGATCACTTCGCCCGGCGCATGCACGGCCAGCCCGTGCACCACGCCATCCTGCGGCGCTTTGATGACCGTGCGCTTGACCGTATCTTCCAGACCAAACATTTTTTCCTGCAGCGCGAAAAGTTCGGCCTGAACCTCGGCCAGCTCCTTGTTGACTTCGCGCTGGAAGGTCTGGTCCAGCTGCAGGATCTTCACCTGCGTGGCACTGATCTCGACGTCGGTGGCGGCAATGTCACTACCCAGCGAGCTGCGCTGCCCATCATTGAGCGCAAGGTTACGCTCCATCTCGCGCACTTTCTGGCGCTCGGTATAGCCTTCTCTTGCAAGCGCTTCGAAGTCGCCGCGTTCCTTCTCGTAGGAAGCGACCAGCCGCTCGCGCATGGCCCGCTGTTCCTGCAGCCCTCCCGCCTTTTCGCGCAGCTGCGCAATTTGACGCTCATACAGCGTAGCCTCGCCCTGCAATGCGCGTCGGCGTACGCTGAAGGTCCTTTCCTGAACACGCATGGCATCGGCCGCGCGCGGGTCTTTTGCGTTATTCAGCAAAGCCTTCGGGAAGACGACACTCCCCTTGCCATCACGCTGCGCCATCAGCCGGGCTTCGCGCGCCACGGCCACGAACCACTGGCCCTTGATCTGCTCCAGTTGTGCGCGCGGCTGCACGTCCTGTAGTGTCACCAATACTTCGCCCTTCTTCGCCCATTGCCCTTCGCGCGCATGTACTTCGGCGACGATGCCACCTTCGAGGTGGTCGACGGCCATCCGGTAATTTTCGAGCACCACCACACCCGGACCAATCGCCGCGCTATCCAGTGGCGCCAGCGCCGACCAGATGCCTAGCCCGCCGAACAGGGCCAGCATGCTGATGACGCCAATCAGCCGTAACCGCTTTTCGCTGCGTTCAATTTTCGGGTCGAGCCCGGGCAGGGCTTTGCGCTGCGGCAGCGTGTGAATCTTGTTGGGAGCGTTCATTGCCGGGTCTCCACGGAGGGCGCGATGGTGGACGGAATGGAGGATTTGGCGCCGTTGCCACCGGCACCGTTCGTGCCATTGGTGCCATTGGTGCTATTGGTGCCATGGACACCCTGGGCGGGATAGGCGGCCTTCCCATTGCCGGCCGTGCTGCCATTGGCTACATTAGGGCCTTGTGCGTTCACGGACTGCATCGCCTGCCGTCTTTGCTGCAAGGCCTCGGCAACCTGCGATGGTGCGCCCAGGCATGAGATACGCCCATCGACAAGCACCATCACCGAATCCATCTGTTCGAGCAGCTGCGAGCGATGGGTGACGACCACCACCGTCGTGCCAGCACTGCGCAAGTCAGTCAGCGCCTGTTGCAGCGCTGCGTTGCCGGCCTCATCAAGATTGGAGTTCGGCTCGTCGAGGATCACGACGGCCGGATCGCCATAGAGCGCCCGCGCAAGGGCGACACGCTGCCGCTGGCCCGCCGACAAGGTGAAATTGCCGTGCAGCTTGGTCTCATACCCGTCCGGCATCGCGCCGATCATTTCATGCACCCCGGCGCGCCGGGCCGCCTTGACCACGGCCTCCGGATCGATGAAACCGAAGCGCGCAATGTTCTCGGCGATCGTGCCGTCGAGCAGCTCCACATCCTGCGGCAGATAGCCTATCGAGCGGCCCAGATCTTCGCGCGGATACTGGGCGAGTTCGATCGCATCAAGCCGCAAGCTGCCGGACGCCGGTGGATGCAAGCCAAGCAGCGACCTCAGCAGGGTGGATTTGCCGGCCGCACTGGGTCCGATCACGGCCAGCTGGCTGCCGGCCGGAATCCGCATCGATATCTCCCTGATCACCGGACGCTGCACGCCTGCCGGAGAGACGACGAGCTTCTCGATGCGGAATTCGCCGCGTATGGCCGGCAAGGGCATCGCATCTTGCAAAGGCGGGTGCGAGTTCAGCAGCTCCGACAGGCGACCGTAACCGATGCGCGCCGCCGTCTGCGTGCGCCAGCTGGCGATCAACTGGTCAATCGGCGCCAGCGCGCGACCAAGAAGAATGGAGCCGGCGATCACCATGCCCGGCGAGATCTCGTGCCGTATGGCCAGGTAAGCGCCGAGTCCGAGGATCAGCGACTGTGCCGTCATCCGGTAGGTCTTGGACATGGCCGAAATCAGGCCAGAGCGCGAACTGGCGCGATGCTGGGCATCGAGGGCCTTGTGGCGCTCTTCCAGCCAGCGCTCGCGCAGGCTGGGCAGCATGCCCATTGCGGCAATCGCTTCGGCATTGCGCAAGTGCGACACGGTCTGCTGGTTGGCGGCGATGTTGGCGCGATTGGCTTCCTGCAGCAGGTCGCCGGTCGCCAGCTCGGTCCAGACCGTGAAGACCGCCAGCACAGCAATCGAAAATAGCGCGGCCACGCCGATCCACGGGTGGAACACGAACATGATCACCACATAGACCGGCACCCAGGGCGCATCCAGCAGTGCAAACAAGCCGGGGCCAGTGATGAACTGCCTCACCTTGTCGAGGTCTTCCAGCGGCTGCGCGCTGGCCTGCCGGCCTGCGGTAGCCAGAGTGCGGGCAAAGATCGCATCATGGATGGTCGGGCCTAGCATCGCATCGAAACGCATGCTGGCGACGATCATCACTTGCGTTCGAAGCCACTCCAGCCCGCCGAAGACGATGAACAGGAAAGTCGCGATCAGCGTCAGCATCAGCAGCGTGGGCACGCTACCGGTCGACAGCACGCGGTCATAAATCTGCAACATGTACAGCGAAGGCACCAACAGCAGCAGGTTCATGAACAGGCTGAACAAGGCCGCGGTGATGATGGCGCTGCGGCTGGCCGCTACGACCGCCCGCAGCTCGGGCGCTGTGTCCGCGTTATTGCGGTCCGTGGAGTGGGGCGAGGTCGTCATGGTCGGGCCGGGATGTGTTGAGAGGGCCGGCGACGGACTGGGCGCCGCCGGGACTCGCTCTGGCGGGCGCTTACTGCAGGCTGGTGTCGGGTGGCATCATGTGCTCGTCCGGTGCCGGAGTAGCCGTTGCCGGCCGCTTCGCTTTGGCCAGCATTTGCTGCAGCTGGCGCGCCAGCTGGGCCACATCCCCGAGACCCATCGCGATACGGCACTCGAGCCGGCCGTCTGCCATCTGGGGCTTGCCGTCGCCGCCTGCGCGGGCAGCGCGCGCGGCTTCGGACAGCACTGCCTGTTCGACAAAGCCGAAATCGATGAAGGCCATGCCCGAGCTCAGGTGAACCGAACTGATGTTGGAAACGATCGCGCGTCCGCTATTGTCAGATGCGCGCAACCTCAGCCCGATCTGCACCGCACCAGCGCCTTCTGGGGTAGCGCTATTTGTGGAAACTGCATCACGTTCTCCAGCCATGGATTGAGACATTTCTACTCTCCTCGCACGTTTGGGGGATATTCCCCGATAGTTGCAAAGATCGTAAGTCCCGGGCAAACCAGCCGGCAAGGATGCTCAGAAGTAAATGAGCAGCAAATGTGAAGGTACCGCCACAATCGCTCTCGTGGTCGACCGCAAAGTAAGTAACTGCTTGCGATTTAATCGGCATTGCTGAAGACCCGTCATCGTATCTGCTGACATTGGGTGTAGTGCATGCCGAATTCACCGTCTGATGTAAACGGTGAACAAAAAACGGAGGCCCGAGGGCCTCCGTTCCGCTACCGCCTGCTTGGTCAAGGAGCAGGTTTCAGCTGAAGTTGACGTGCTGTTCCGCCTCCTGCACACCGATCATGCCCCACTGCATGGCCTGATCCGGCAAGCTGGCGGCTGCTACAGCGTTATCGTCGCCACCGGCAAAATCACCTCCGGGCACCATCCGTTCGCCAGCTTCCAGCATGTCGCCCATCTGCTCGTCCGTCATGCCGAGCACGTGGCCCATTTCATGAACCAGCACTGACAGCATGTCGACCCGGTTGTGAGCCACACCGCCGACACCCGTGGACCAGCCGAGGCCGGCGCCATCGTCATCAAGGGTGATCTCGTTACCATTGGTCACACCGAGGATCCACTTGCCGTCGCCATCCTGGCCGAGATCAGACAGGTCAACCGAGACGTCCTGCAGGCCCGAAACGTCCTCTCCTTGCGCAGCCCACCATGCCATCGCTGCCTTGACCAACACATCGACCTGTTTGTCGTTGGCTGCGCGCGCACCGTCGCCACCCTCGCCGGACAACAGCATCTTGTTGCCGGTATTAGGCTTGGGAGCGAGATCGACGCCACCATCGTAGGTCTCGACGATGCTGCCATTGATGACTGTGTCGAAGTTGTAGTTCACGGTCGGGTAGACACCGCCAGTCTGAACGACCGCATTTCCAACAACGGTTGTGGTCTGGTACTTGACGCCAATGATGTACATCGAACCGACAGCATCTGGAGTGAAGGTGATAGAAACATCGCCATTCGCCATGGATACGGAATAACTCTTCGAACTCACGGTCACCAGCGAATCGCCGGCATCGACGACGCCATCACCATCGTCCACCACCTTGTACAGCCAGATATTGCTGGAGTTGAGCGGATTGAATGCTGATGTAGTTCCGTCTGGAGTCATCGTCTGGTCGATCGTGACCGTCATGGTGTCGGCATTGCTGTCAGGATCTGCACCATCAGCCCCGACAATGTCACCCGAAGCACCCGTAAAGTAGAAGAACACACCCGGGTTGGTCTGGCTGATCTTGCCAGCCTTGACGCCGTACTGGATCACGCCGTCCTGGTAGGCATAGTAGTCCTGGAAGGTCATGGCCGTACCGCTGATGTACTGATACGGCGTGGTGCCGGTCGGGGCGATCAGGGCTTCTCGGGGAGTAGCAGTGTAGCTGCTCAGGTCCGTATCCGTTGCCTGCTGCCCATTAGCGGCCATGCCAGAAACGTAGCCGGTATTGGTGTAAGTGCCCGAGACTGCAGTGCCGTTTGCTTCAAAGATCCAAGTCTCGGTCAAATCCAGCAATCCATCGTTGTCAGTATCACCACCGACATAGGTCGGGAAAATGTCGTCAGCAGTATCGCCCGGGGTGCCATGGTCATCCTCCACCGTAACATCAGACAGCGCAACATTGCCTGTATTGGTGATCGTGTAGCGCCAGCTGATCGGATCGCCGACATATAGCCCGGTGAGTCCGTCTCCGAAAGTTCCTCCGTAGACGGTGACTTTGTCGATATTGATGCCGGGATTGAGGTCAATTGGCACCTCAGCGCTATCGGTGTCTTCATCCGTCTCTGCGCTGTCCGCCGTCGCCGTGTTCTCCAGCATCGCGTTACCGTCGCCATCGCTGTCGATCTCGTCCTGCGTCACCGTGTGCGTGGCCTCATACGTCCAGGTCTCGCCCACGTCCAGTTCACCGTCCAAGTTCGCATCGCCGCTCACGTAGGTCGGGCCCGTATCCGCATACGGGTCCGTCACCGTCACATCCGTCAGCGTCGTGTTGCCCGTGTTGGCGACCGTGATCGTGTAGTTG
>JACCDQ010376200.1_pt1 | contig 19527 bp, 19 predicted proteins | sample 7446031 | NCBI WGS metagenome assembly JACCDQ01 (sample SAMN15323442, study PRJNA562643) | freshwater metagenome | isolation source: river surface water | place: USA:Blue River Watershed | collected 2017-08-17
GAACTGTCAATATTATCAATGGCAAAGAATTTAGGAGTCTCGTCACCAATAAAAAGACAAAAATAAAAGAGTAGGAATAAAAAGCCTTCATTAGCACTTTTTTGATCAAAGTATTCTAAATCAGGATCGAGATAACGGTCTTTAATTTTTAAAGTTTTTTCACCAGGATAAAGATTATCAGGAATATCAAAATTTTCAAACCAATCTATCAATTCTAATTTTTCTTTAATTTCATCAAGTTTTTCTTTGAATTTTGGTTGACTCAAGTATTGTAAGTATTTGAATAAACCTTGACCTTTTATTCCTAACGGCTCAATCTGATTTTCCGTAGAAAATGTTCTGAGTTCAGTAAACTCAAGACAGAAAATCAGAAAATTTGATAATATTATTTTTTTAGGAGTAACAGGTTCTAAAAGGTAGTTATATGCTTCTCTAACGGTCTCTGTTAAAATAAGAATTTTCTGATTTATCGCATTTAAAAATTCCTGTTTTGCATTTTGTAAAGGCTGTTCTGATTTTAATTTATCTATTAGCTTGTCATATTCATTAATAATTTCTTTTGAACTTTTAAATAAATTGGAAGAATCTTCAGATATTTCATGTTGCCAACTTGAATAAAGCTCATTAGTATGACTTAAATAATAGTTTGCAATTAACTCTTCTCCTCCAACTATAGGTTTTTCTTCTATCCCAATTTCTAATTTAAAAGACACTTTTATTTTTTGATCTAAATTGCCAATTTCAAACCCCGATCGCATTAATTTCGGATCAGTAACACGAATCCCTCTAGGAGCCAAAAACTCATTATCTAACTTATCGGCGGCGGCGGCGGAACCCAGGGCGATCGCCTCTAAAATATTAGACTTGCCACAACCATTTTCGCCAATCAAAACCGTAACTCGTCCTAATGGTAAAGTGAGCGATTGGATAGACTTATAATTTTCAATCGTGACTTCTTTAATCATCACCATCACCTCAAACACAACAGGAGTGCAAAAAATGCACCCCTCAAGACTAATCTATTTTAACAGCGATCGCCCCTTTTTGGGTACGGTGTTATGTAAAGTATTTTGTATAAATCTGGCCTAGTTCTTCATATGGCGATCACCGTTTGAATTTCTTTTTCAGCAATTTTCTGTAACTATTAAGATTAGAATCTGAACTCACAAAATAATATAACCTGAGTAATCATCAGGATTTAATTTTGTGGAGAATTTCTTGGGCTTCCTGCATCATATTATTTGCACTTTTCCCTTCACAATTTTTGATTATCGCAGGCTTTTTCGACAATTGTTTAAGTAAGGTTTGCTGAATGAATACAGAATCCTGATCGGATAATACTTTTAGGGGGTAATGGTTTAGTGATAGTGGAAAAAGCTTAATGCCTGGCGAGTTGGGCGTTGTAGTCATGGATGAAATACCAAATTGCTCCGATGCCATTTTGGGCAGGGAGGATCATCGGGATTAAGGGATTGGGAAATAGGGGAAGAAGTGGGTAGGAGATAAAAAAGTTAGAAGAGCCATGAAAGAACAAGTTTGATAAAGTGAAGCATTTTTACACCATTATTGTGATAAAAACTAGGTTTTATTTTATATTAGTAAATATCCCGCGAATTTTTTGTGCTGTCTCTAGTATAGCTCACCACTACTATCAAATCACCACCAAGAAATCAACCCCTAACCGTCTATTTTGCGTAACTTAACCATGAAAAATCCGTCCATGGCTTGCTGATGGGGCAAAATTTGTAACCAACCGGGTTGACTCCACGCCTGACCTCCGAGGGGAAAATCGGGAGCCTCGATCTGCCATTGGGGATGATGAGCCAAAAACTGCGTAATCACCGCCTGGTTTTCTGCCGGGTTTAGGGTACAGGTTGCATAGACTAGATAACCCTGGGGCTTGACCCAGGTTGCCGCTTGGGTTAACAGGTCTTGTTGTTGCCGGGTTAAATCTGCAATTTTTTCGGGTGTCTGCCGCCAACGCAGGTCAGGATTCCGGTGTAATGTTCCTAATCCGGAACAGGGAACATCTACTAACACCCGATCTGCCTGTTGTCCTACCACGTCTCCTAAAGGAAAACTACGACTATCGCCTTCCCAGGGATGAATACTCTGTAACTGTAAACGGGCTTGACTTTGCCGGACTTTGCGTAAACGGGAAGCAGTGCGATCGCAGGCATAGATTTGGCCCCGGTCTTGCATTAACTCCGCCAGATGGGTGGTTTTGCCTCCTGGGGCCGCACAGGCATCAATGATCACTTCCCCCGGTTGGGGATCAAGTAAATGACCCACTAATTGGGCACTCACATCCTGTACTGTCCACCATCCCTGCTCAAAACCCGGTAATTGGGGAATGGGTAGGGGACTCTCTAATAAGCGCAAGGCCTGGGGGAAATGGAGCAAGCTTTGGGTCACTACCTTGGCTTGATTTAAGGCTTTCTCTACCTCCTCCCTAGTTGTTTTAAGGGGATTAATGCGAATGTCTAAAGTCGGTGTTTGATTCAAATAGGCGGCTAACTGTTCCGTTGTTGTTTCATCCCATTGGCTTAAAAACAGACTGACAATCCAATCCGGTAAACTCTGGGCAATGCCGATCCTGGTCACCGGATCATCGGGAAGTTTTAGGGGATCGTGACCCGCCGACCGTTGCCGCAGATAATTCCGCAGAATCCCGTTAATCACCCCGGCTAAACCCCGCAAGCCATTCTGTTTGGCCAGTTCCACGCTGGTATGTACCGCCGCCGATGGGGGAATGTGGTCTAAATATCGCAGTTGATACAACCCGATCTGCAAAATCCGGCGTAGATCCGGAGCCTGTTGCGAGAGGGATTTTTGACTGAATTGCTCAATGAGGCGATCGAGGGTACGTTGACGACGGATAATGCCATAGACTAATTCCGTGACCAGACCCCGTTCCTGACGCGGAAAATCTACCGTTTTTAAATGGCGATCAAGGGCTACGTCGGTATAGCTATCCCGTCGTTCGATGTCGCGGAGGATCAGCAGAGTTAATTGACGGGCAGAGGTCATAGCCAAGCGGAGATGAAGGGAAGGAAGAAAAGACGACGATATTTGGCAAGCAAACCCCTGGCAAGTTTTAATAAGTTTGGTTTAGCAGAATGGGAAAGCCTGTGATTAGCGATTCTCTGGTATTACAGCAAGTTCGGTATCTGAATCCCTGGACAGGTCAAGATCAAAGGGTGACGTTGGGGTTGCAAGGGGATACAGTGTTGGGCATTAATCCATCCGTGCCGGCAGGGTTTCCCCAGCAATCTCGACCTGACTTAATTTTTGCCCCTGGGTTAGTGGATCTCTACAGTTATAGCGGTGAACCGGGCCACGAAGACCGCGAAACCTTGCAAAGTTTACTAGAGGCGGCCTGGGCGGGGGGGATCACTCATCTGGGGATCTTACCCGATATGCAACCGGTGTTAGATCAACCGGCGGTTTTTCAATTATTGCAAAGTCGGTTACAGTCTTTTAACTCTGACTCGATACCCCAGGTCAAGTTTTGGGGATCTTTAACCCGCGATCGCCTGGGAGAACAGTTAAGTGAATTAGGGGATTTACATCAGGCGGGGGTCGTCGGCTTTACCGATAATCAGGGCTTGAGTAACTTAACCCTGGTGCGTCGGGCCTTGGAATATTTACAACCCTGGGGTAAACCCCTCGGTCTAGTGCCGGTTAATGGACGGTTACGGGGTAATGGAGTGATGCGGGAGGGAGGAGCCGCTATCCGGTTTGGTTTACCGGGGGAACCGGTGATGACGGAAACCAGTGCGATCGCCGCCATTGTGGAAATGATGGAAAGCTTTGCGACCCCGGTTCATCTTCTACGGGTTTCGACCGCGAGGGGCGTGGAACTGATTGCCCAGGCCAAGGCCCGTAACCTACCGTTAACCGCCAGCGTCACCTGGATGCACCTACTTTTTCAAACTGAAGCCCTGGGCAGTTATGACCCCAATTTGCGGTTAGATCCGCCCCTGGGTAATCATTCCGATCAACAAGCCCTAATTCAAGGTGTGCGAGCCGGGGTAATTGATGCGATCGCCGTTGACCATCGGGCCTATACCTACGAAGAAAAAACCCTCGCTTTTGCGGAAGCTCCCCCAGGGGCGATCGGCTTGGAACTGGCCTTACCCTGTCTTTGGCAAGGATTGGTGATGACGGAACAATTGACCGCCTTGGAACTATGGCAAGCCCTCACGGTGAACCCTCGACGTTGTTTAGGTTTTACTGACCCCCATCACCCTTGGCTCTTGTTTAATCCCCAGACTCCTTGGCAAGTTCAGCCCAGTTCTTTAAAAACCCTGGGACAGAATACCCCCTACCTAGGGCAAACCCTCACCGGTCAAGTCGAGGCGATCGTTCAATGGTCGGAAGGCGTTAACGCTTCCCCGTAAACCCCAACCAGGGTTTCTGCTTGATTCCCAGAAACAACAACCCAAACAGCAGTCAGGGAGATTGGCATTCAGCGATCGCCCTTTTTTATTGGCTTTGTTTATCTTTTTTTCAAGATTTTATTGATTTTACTTATCCGAGAGAGATTTGCGAATCTTTTGCAATAATCTGGAAAATAGCTTTGATAATTGAAAGTAATTAGCAATAACCCCATGGCTATCTTTTCCAAATCCCTTGTGAAACTAGGAGTTTTTACCACCCTGCTTAGTTGTGGCATTTATTTCAGTAATAACTTTTCGCAATCTGTCCTGGCAGAAACCCGTCCCACCGTTCCCCTGCAATTAACCCAGGCCAGCAACAAAAAAATCGTGATTATCTTTGCCACCCGCAAGGATGCCACTGACCTCGATAAAAAAGCGGAAGCGGTTGCCCAAATCTTGTCTAAGCAAATTGGGGTTCCCGTCGAAGCCGTGATTGCCGATGAAAGTGCCGCCGTAGAAGCCCTGCGGGCCAATCGAGCCGATGTTGCTTTTTTAGGAAGTCGGGCCGCCATTCGAGCGGAAAAAGCAACGGGAGCAAAACTGTATTTAGCCGAAGTTCGCAATGATTATTCCGGCGGTCATACCTACAACTCCCTGTTAGTCGTCCGCAAAGATAGTCCCCTCAAAACCCAAAAAACCGAGAAACAAACCCTGGCCCAACTGAAGGGAACCCGCATGGCCTTTGCCTCGCGCACCTCTGGCTCTGGTTTTATTATTCCCACCAGTGAGTTAGTCGGCGAAGGTTTTGTGAGTGAACCCGATCGCCTGGAGCAATTTTTTAAACAGGTGATTTACGGAGATGGTTACTCCAGTGCCTTACAAGCGGTTTTAAAGGGTCAAGCAGATGTCGCCTCGGTTTCGGAATATGCCTTAAAATCCCCCTGGATTAAACCCGAAGAAGCCAAACAATTACGAGTTTTATGGAAAATTCCGGGGGTTCCCGCCCATGGCATTGTGATTGATAATGACGTGCCGGCCCCGCTTCGTACCAAGATTGTGAATGCTTTTTTAAGTTTAAACAATCCCGCCAATAATCAACTTTTTCAATCCCTGTATAATTCTACAAAATTAGTAAAAGTTGACCACGAAAAGCACGTTAAACCGATGCAAACAGCCCTAGAGCGAGCCAAGTTAAATCCTTAATTTATCATTCATTACTTAACCAGAATGTTAATTGACTGTTATCAATTATCCACCTATCAAAAAAATGCCATCGGTCGGCCAATTTTACAAAATCTTTCTTGTCAAATTCAGGAAGGGGAATTTGTCGCCATCTTAGGATTAAACGGAGCCGGCAAATCCAGTCTCTTAAAAACCTTAATGGGATTACTGCCCTTAAAACAGGGAGAAATTCGCATTCAGGATACACTCTTAACGCCTAAAACTTTGACCTCTTTACGTCGGTATTTGGCGATGATTTTTCAGGGGGGTGGATTAATTCGGCAATTATCCGCTTTAGATAATGTACTTTGTGGTTGTTTGGGGAGTCGTCCCGCCTGGCAAACGCTGTTTGGTTTTCAAGAACGCGATCGCCGAATTGCCTGGGAATTATTAGCTGATCTGGGATTAAAAGATCAGGTCAATCAAAAGGTGAGTAAACTCAGTGGCGGACAACAGCAACGGGTGGCGATCGCCAGGGCTTTACTGCAAAAACCACAAATTTTATTAGCCGATGAACCGATCGCGGGGTTAGATGTGGTAGCGGCCCAACAAGTGATGGAAACCTTTTCCCGGTTAAATCAGGAAAAAAACCTAACGGTCATTACCGTACTACACGATTTGGCCCTGGCAGAAAAATATGCCGATCGCGCTTTAATTTTGGATCAAGGTCAAATTATTTATGATGGGCCAGCCCAAAACTTATCTCAGCATTTTGAACACAATCATCTCTAAATTGTAAACTGTCACGCCTTAAGTCTTGTCTGGTAGGGAGTGTAGGCATCACTACTATAAACTAACTTACAAAGCGGCGATCGCACTTTATCCATAAGGAGGAGCGAGATCGCATTTTAAATTTTCTGATTCATTCAGATAACTGTTCTTCAAGGCTCGTAAAAGTTGAGTATCCAAAATTATCAAGTACTTCCATGAGCCTTTTTTGATAGTCTGCCTGTATATCATTAGGAAGACTTTTAACGAAGCGAATAATGTAATCGTTAATATCTTCTGATTCAAAATATTCATCTTCTTTGCCATAATGTTCAATATACAAGTAACCTTCTTCAAAAGCTTCTTGAATATCTTCTATGGTTTTTAGGATTAAGTCGCCAATTTGTAGTGGTAATTTAGCCCACAAACCACTAAGTTTATTGAATTGCCCTAATAACTGGCGTTCAAATTCTTTAGGGCTATACAGTAAAGTGTCGTCAGAAAATATGGCTGTAATCGCTTCTGTCGCTTGATTAAAGATTTCTATCGCTTTGCTCTGGTTAGCAAATTGACTTTCAATGGCATCAAAGAAACTCTGGGGCGCAAATTTCAAAATCAAGTTGATCAGTTCTTCTTTTGTCAAACTAGTCAGGTGATTTCTCATTTTCTTTGTCGAACTAGATTTACTCATGCTGACTCCTGCAACTCATGTAAGCGTTTTCTATCTTCTCTAATTGTACCGCAGAAGTTCCGTTAGGGAAACCGCGATCGCCTATTTTTTTGTATAGCATTTATAAAAAGCCGATGATGTAGGGATTTCTAGCATTGTCAAAGAATAATCATCTTTTAATCTTTTGTTAAGGGCGATCGCAGTCAAATTCCTCAAAAATTCGGTAGCTTAGATTAACGAACGCAACCCAACAAATTAAATGAGAATAGTGTTAATCCGTTTTTGAAAGAAGATATTGTGTGCGTAGAAATGTTGGGTTTCCCTTTGTCAAGCAACCTACGAAGCTGTAAGGGGCGATCGCTAAAATCATCAATTATTTACGCTGTTTAGCCAAAGAATAAGCCTCATCATGTTCTGCAAAGCTCACAATCAGAACTCGTTGTGGTGATGGCTTTTCATAAATGCGATAAACTAAGCGATAGGAAATCTGATTCCAGTCAATCTCTAATGCACGAAATCCCCTAAGTTTACCGATTAAATTATGACTCGGAAAACCTAGCGTTTTGTATGGGTCTAAGGACAAAATGTTGTAATATTGGGGCCATCTTTTCTGTAATTCTGATGGTAAAATAGCAATATCTGATTGTAAATTAGGAAGAATTTGTATTAGATATAGTCCCTTATTTTTGCTCATGGGCAATCCATTCTTTCAATGCCGTTTCATCAATTTCTTGCCCAGGTTCCAGGACGGTGATCCACTGACTCGAATCCTTTAGCAAGGGTAATCGAGCGATCGCCAATGCTTCAGCCGATAAGGTTTTCGGTTGTTCTTCTAGGATAATAATCACTTCAACCGTTTTTCCCTCTGGTAAGCGATCGTCTTGAATTTCAATTCTACCCTGGGATTTAACGAGAGTCTGTTGTCGAAAGGTTTGAGTCATAACCATCACTCGTAAGGAAATTAGTTTTATGATAACAAGTTAGATAAGATTATGCTCTGCGATCGCTTTTTTGAATTTTAATCAATAGGGAAAGGGCGATCGCACTCAAATTTCGCAAAAACTCGTTAAACAAGAATGTTATCAATTCGTTTCGGAGAGGAGATATTATGTGTGTAGAATCTTGGTTTTCCTGGCTTGCTCTACTTCAATCACGGTATCTGTTTTTTTGGCTTTGGCAATTCTTCAATTGAAATACAAGCCCCATTCTGATTTTGTTGTCCTTCTGGACAACTCGTTGATAGTGGCAATGGCTTTACTTGTTTCGATTGATATAATAAATAAATATTTAAAAATAAAGCTATACATATACCTATTAAGTAAAAAAGAAGAATTCTCTGTTTTATTTTTATTTCTTTTATTTCTGTTTTTATTTCCTTTATTTCTTTTATTTCTGTTTTTATTTCCTTTATTTCCTTTATTTTTGTTTCCAGATTTTCAGCTGTCATTCTTACATCTAATATATCAAGTTCTTTTTGTGATAAATTGTATCCTTCAGCTGCACGAGTTGGATCGACCTCATAAGCTCGTTTATAATTATTTCTCGATTTTTCAAAGTCTTGAACATCTAAATAAACTTCTGACACCTTAAAAAGAGCAGGAAAATGGTTAGGATTTAGTTCTAAAATTGTTTCATAAAGATTCGGTAGTGGCAAATTACGATCTTCAGATACTTCCGTTGCCAACTCAAAAAGTTTTTGAGCATCTAAATCAGCATCTTTTAAATCCCAGATTGCCTGTCTAAGGGGATAGGATTTAGTTAACCAATAACGCACTAATTTAACTTTAATTCTATAGCGAAACTCTGAATCTTCAACACGTTCTAGAAAACCCCATTGCACCAAATTTTCAGGAGCTTTACTTAAAGCCGTTGTGGTAATAACGCCATATTCCCTTAGCAACTTTAACGGTTCTTCAATTGCCTTATCTAAATCCTTATCAGCAACTTTCTCCGCTTGAGCCACTGCCGAAAAAACAACACGCTCAGAAATCGGCAATCCATCCCGAAACCAGGCTAACCCCCCTTCTGCCAACTCGATTGCGTCATCTACAATTGACTTAACATCCGCCGCCGTGATCACAGATTTTTCTTCCTCTTCTGCCTGTAAAAACAGGGAATAACAAACTGCCTGGGTTAAATAGGCATGACCAGAAGTTAACTCTAAAATCTCAGTAACCGCATCATCTTCGTATTTTAAAGAATTAGCAACGGGCTTAAGAATTAAATCCTTTGCCTCTATTTTTGTATCTAATAAACCAATTTCGTGATTGGGAGCTTGTTTAAAAAGACTTTTCAAATTATCTAAATCTTCAATCCTTCTCCCGACCACTGGGATCAAAACAAGTTCCGAGTATTGACTGATTAAAGATTGCAAATAAACGAAAAATTGTTCTGTTAACGACCCTGATGATTGATTATTTAAAACATCAAATTCATCTAATAATAAAACTATTTTCTGATTATTTTGGGCTAAAATATCAATAACCTTTGGCAAAAATTCATTCAAAAAAAGCTTAGGATAATTCGACTCATATAAACTGGCTTCTAATGAAGTTACCGAAAAAGGTTCATCGGCAAAAGAAGACAAGCCTAATTGATCTAATTTCTGATTAATCGCAACCGCCAGACTTTGTAAAATACTAGATAAAGGTAAATTACTCTTATCGTGTAAATCAAAATAAATAAAAATGAAATTATCCTTGCCCACAAAATTAGGAATTTGCATCAACACCGAAGACTTGCCAATACGTCTCTGACCATGCAACAAAATTACCTGTACACCTTGCCGTAGATTATCCTCAATAAAGCGAAACAACTTACGCCGTCCAAAAAATAACTCTGGTTCGTAAATCGGACGACCAACAATATAGGGATTAACAAGATTTAAACTGGTAACACTCATATAAACTTATCCACCTGCTCAATAGTCGCAGCAATCCTCTCCTTATTTTGCCATATCCAACGAAAAGCTGCCATTACTCGATCCGATTGTTGACGACTCATCAACTGGAGAAAGCCCTTTTGTCGCTTGTTTAACTCCTCCTCTTGACTATTTTGAATTTGTTGAACGACCCACCATTCCATCACTGAAGAACAAAAAGTATAAACGCTCTTTTCCTCCCGCTCTACTCGCTTTAAAATTCCCCGATCAACTAAAATATTAAATTCCATCTCTTTTTGACTCAGAACCGTATCAATTCCCCCCAAAGCATAGCGTTTTTTACCCAATTTTCCTTCCAAAGTTAACAGAGCTAATAACATTAATAAAGTTTGTTCCGTTTCCGTTGATAAATCCCAAATTGCCTGAAATAAATGTAAGGTTGCCGCTTGAAATTCCTGAATAAAAACTTTATGATTGAGAATATTTCCAGAACGTAATTCTTCATACAATAAATAGCAAGCATTTTGAAGCAGAGCAGGATTCCCGTCAGCAATTTTCCGAATATCTTCTTTCCACACAAAAACACTCTGATTTTGAGCTAAAAAAGCATCTGCTTCTGGCTCGGAAAAAGGTTTGATAGAACGATAAAGATAATGATTATACCAGGGAGATTTATCAGGAGTTAACTTGGGGCCAATTTTATCGAGAGGACGTGAAGAAGTGACGATCGCCGACAAAGGTTGAGATTTTCCCTGAGAACTTGGCCCTAACAAAAAAGTACGCCATTCCCCTAAAAAAGTATCTAAACTGGCTTGATCATACTGGGAATGGCAACGTAAAGTCACATCATAATTGTCAATTAATAAAACTAGATATTGATTTTGTTCACCAATTTTATGCAAAATTAAACGCAGATCACTCATCGAATTTTGCTCTTTTTGGAGCAGAGGATCAATGTCTGTCGTTAGCTTAGGAGAAACGTCTTTTATAGACTCCAGAATACCACGCCAAAAACGGGAAACATTAAAAGGTTCGATACTTTGACAATCAAATAAAATAATCACCGCCTGACTAAAATTTTGATCGTACTTTTGCCAAATAACGGGGGAAGTCAATACCTGCAAAAAAGACGATTTTCCCATGCCAGTCCCACCCCATACGGCCAAAGAAGCCCGATTCGCAATCTGGGTAAAAGCAGTACGAATTAACGCTGTTCGTCCAATAAAGCCTTCTGGTTTAACTCGTTGGCCAATAGTGAAAGGGTTCATGTCGTCTCGAACAATTTTTCTTCTTGCAGTTTAGCAAAAAAAGCAAACTGAGATCCCTCACTTTGATTAAGTTGGGTTACTTGTCGAAAAGCTTGGGTGGTGATTTGTGTTCAGACGACAAAAGCCGCAATTAGACTGAAAAATCAACGATTGCTTTAGTAAACCTTGATAACCTGAAATACCCTAACTAGCTCAAACCAGTGATGACAGCCAAAGGAGAATTTCTACGGGAAATTGAAAAAAACTCTGAGTCTTGACTAAACAAAGTTCTTGACCCCTCTTGCTAAACCGTTAGTACTACCTAATAATTGGTTGCTTATAACCCCGGCGGTAACGCTTCCCCACACTGTTGATGAATTTCCGTAATCCGGTGAAATAACCAGGGATAATTTTGACAATACTCCGGGATCAAAGCCAGGGGACTTAACAAAGCCGCCGCCGCTAAATCCGCAATACTTAATTGATTGCCGATCAGATAAGGTTGACTCTGCCAGACAGCTAGAACCTGCAAGGCTAAATCCAGGCGATCGCGGGCTAATTTCACCGAAGCCTCATTAATCTGATATTGACGACGCACCAACGTAATCACCAGTTGACTACTCCAGGAAGGATCAATGCTTTTGCCTTCTCCGGCGCGAAAATGATAATAAACAAAACGGGTTGCCGTCCCAATACTTTCATCTAACCAATCTTCCCATTGAGCCGCCTGGGTTTGTAAGACCGGATCGGGTAACATTAAGGGGGGCTGGGGTTGATAATCCTCTAAAAATTGAAAAATATGACTCGAATCGGCGATCGCCCTGGGTTGATCGGGCAACTGGGGCAATAAAACCGGTAACGTTGTTAAACCCGTTAGCGGTTGCAACTTTAGCCGATGCCAGCCGGGCGTTAAATTTTCCACCTGATAAGGAATTTGTTTATATCCCAGGGCCAACCGTGCTTTACGACAATAATGGGAAGTGCTAAATTGAAGCAATAACATGGGTTCGTGCGACTTAGAATCTTTCTCAATTTTCCCATTAACGGGACTCATCCACACCGATTAAAAATTATTAAGGAAGCAAAATTATGGCAACCATTTGGGTAAATGAACAACTTGATCCCAGTGGCATTGTTTATTCCTGTATTGCTTGTTTAGACGAAAAAGCGGCCAAAGACTGCCATGAATCCTGGTTAAAGAATTTAACAGAAAACCAGAAACAAGAGGGATGGACAGCCGCCCTCCGCACCGTTGATTCCTGGGATGAAGTCCCGGTCAATGCCTTAAAACTCAGTTATTGAAAACCCGTCTTAACCTCAAATTCCATCGCCCTACCCCGCCGGGGGAGTTGCCTAAAGAGCGGGAAACCGAACCAAACCTGTCTTAGCACTCGATCGCCAGGAGTGCTAAAGTGCAAAGGGAGTTAACCCGAAATCTTAGATAAAACTCTCTCGATAAAGACTATGGCAAAAATTATTTCCTTTAAGGATGAATCCCGACGGGCTTTAGAAGAAGGGATCAATACCTTAGCCGATGCGGTACGAATTACCCTCGGCCCCAAAGGGCGTAACGTTCTTCTCGAAAAACAGTATGGTGCGCCCCAAATTGTGAACGATGGGATCACCGTCGCCAAAGAAATTGAATTATCTGACCCCCAGCAAAACACGGGAGCGCGATTAATTCAGGAAGTCGCTTCTAAAACCAAAGAAATTGCGGGGGATGGCACCACCACCGCCACCATTCTCGCCCAAGCTCTGATTAAAGAAGGATTACGCAATGTGACCGCCGGGGCGAACCCGGTTGCTCTGCGTCGGGGCTTAGAAAAAGTATCGGCTTTCCTGGTTGAAGAAATTCGAGCTTTGGCGAAACCCGTTGAAGGGGATGCGATCGCCCAGGTAGCGACGGTTTCCTCTGGGAATGATGCTGAAGTGGGCCGCATGATTGCCGATGCCATGGACAAAGTGACCAAGGACGGGGTGATCACCGTTGAAGAATCCAAATCCCTCAGCACCGAATTAGAGGTCGTGGAAGGGATGCAAATTGATCGCGGTTATGTGTCTCCCTACTTCATCACCAACTCCGATCGCCAAACAGTGGAATTTGATAATCCCCTGATCCTGATTACCGACAAAAAAATCAGCGCGATCGCCGATCTGATTCCCGTCTTAGAAAATGTGGCCCGGGCCGGTCGTCCCCTGTTAATCATTGCCGAAGACGTAGATGGCGAAGCTCTAGCAACCCTAGTCGTTAACAAAGCCAGGGGCGTTCTCAGTGTCGCCGCGATTAAAGCCCCAGCCTTCGGCGATCGTCGTAAAGCCGTTTTACAGGACATTGCCATCCTCACCGGCGGCAGTCTGATTTCCGAAGAAGTCGGTCTGAGCTTAGATACCGTCACCCTCGATCAACTGGGACAAGCGGTTAAAGTCACCCTGGAAAAAGACAACACGATCATTGTCGCCGGAGCCGATAAACGCGCTTCCGCCGCCGTGCAAAAACGTCTAGGCCAACTTAAAAAAGAATTAGCCGCCACGGACTCCGAATACGACGGCGAAAAATTGCAAGAACGGATTGCCAAATTAGCGGGCGGAGTTGCCGTGATCAAAGTGGGCGCGGCCACGGAAACCGAACTCAAGGATCGGAAACTGCGAATCGAAGATGCCCTCAATGCCACGAAAGCGGCGGTAGAAGAAGGCATTGTACCGGGCGGGGGAACCACCTTAATTCGGTTAGCCGGTAAAATTGCTAACTTCAAAGGCCGTCTCACCAACGACGAAGAAAAAGTGGCCGCCGATATTATTGCCAAGGCCCTAGAAGCTCCCCTCTTCCAATTAGCCCATAATGCTGGCGTTGAAGGGTCAGTAATTGTGGAAAAAGTCAAAGAAAGCACTGCCAATATTGGTTACAACGCCTTGACTGGGGAATTTGAAGACCTCATCAGTGCTGGGATTATTGATCCCGCCAAAGTTGTCCGCTCCGCCATTCAAAACGCGGTTTCCATTGCGGGTATGGTCTTAACCACCGAAGCCCTCGTCGTCGAAAAACCGGAACCGGCTTCAGCAATGCCTGATATGGGTGGCATGGGCGGTATGGGTGGCATGGGCGGCATGGGTGGTATGGGTGGTATGGGCGGCATGGGCATGATGTAATTCCTTTCCCAACGCCTTAACCTTCCTGCAACCCGTTTAACTAACCGTTAACTTGGTGTCAGATTCCCTCTATCCAGAACACGATTGAATGTGTACCGGGTGAGGGAATATTGGCATTGAATATTTTTATCTAAACTTAATTAAACTCTCCCCCAAAGTTGGGGGCCGGGGGGCAAAAGACCCTTGATTTCTCTCCAAAATTGGAAGCCGGGGGGCAAAAATCCTAATTTAGAAAATCAACCAATTTTAAGTTTTAAATCCATTTTGAAATCAAGACTTAAATTCAGAATTAATCAAATTTATGACTCAATTTTCTCCCTGGGTACTGCCTGCTGATACCGATCAAGCCGCTTTTGTGGCCCCGAATGCAACAGTAATTGGCCGAGTAAGTCTCGCTGAAGGTAGCAGTATTTGGTATAACGCGGTGGTGCGGGGTGATGTTGAACAAATTCAAATTGGAGCCTACAGTAATGTCCAGGATGGAGCCGTGATCCATGGTGACCCAGGACAAGTCACGGTTTTGGAAGAGTTTGTCACCGTTGGTCATCGAGCGATTATCCATGCGGCCCATATTGAACGGGGCGCGTTAATTGGTATGGGGGCGATCGTTTTAGATGGGGTGAGGGTGGGAGCCGGTAGCATTATCGGGGCCGGAGCCGTTGTCACAAAATCCGTACCGCCGCGATCGCTGGTCAAAGGAGTCCCCGGCAAAGTCCTAGGGGAAGTGAGTGAAGAACAGGCCGCAGAACTGATCCACCATGCCCAACGCTATAGCCAACTGGCCCTAGCCCATGCCGGAAAAAGCCTTGATACTGGATTCACAAGCGGACAGCATTAAGATATAACTAGAAGAATCAAAAATCTTTAAGTTCTTTTAAGTAAACTCAGGGAAGGTGACACTATGGATTGGCGCGTTTTAGTCGTTGTGGCTCCGTTAGGCATTGCGGCGGCTTGGGCCTTGTTTAATATCGGTGCCGCGGCCTTAAGACAATTACAAGAAGTTCTGAGTCGGGAAAGCTAGACGGAATTGCCGCTACTGGATTGCACCCTTATTTTGATTGAGTGTTCACGCTAAACCGATTGTTCTCTTTGGGGGGCAGTCGGTTTCCCTTTAGCTTTTTTGTGGGGTTATGCACCGACCAAAATCTCTACGATTTCCCTGGGACTGGTGGAAACTAGTCTGGCGAGTGTCTCTGATGGATCGCTATTTAGCGATGCAGTTAATTCCACCGTTTTTATTCAGTGTGGGGTTAATCGCTACGTTGGGGGTGGCGATCGGATACCTCTCCGACTTGTCTAATAAAATTGTGGAACGTCGTTTACCCCTGTGGCAAGCGGCAGAAATTTTAGTGTTAAAAGTCCCGGAATTTGTCGCCTATGCGTTACCGATTTCGGTGATGTTGACGACTTTAATGACCTATGGCCGCTTAAGTAGTGATAGCGAATTAATTGCCCTCCGGTGTTGTGGGGTGAGTTTATGGCGGTTAACCATGCCGGCTTTGTTGTTAAGTGGTTGGGTGACGGGGGCAACCTTTGGCTTAACCGAATGGATTGTTCCCCAGGCGAATTATCAAGTGACTTCGATTTTGGTGGATACGATTCAGGAAGAACATACTTTTTGGCATAACAAAGATATTTTTTATCCCGAATTTGAAGAGGTCACTTTGGCCAATGGGGAAAAGGTTCGTCGTTTAAAACGTTTAGTCTATGCAGAGCAGTTTGATGGAAAAAAAATGAAGGATTTAACGGTACTCACCTGGTCAAATAATAATCTTAATCAGATTGTAATTTCTGATCAAGCGACCTGGAATGCGAAGGCAAGACAATGGGATTTTTTTAATGGGACGTTGTATAAATTGGCTTCCGATGCGTCTTATCGAGAAGCTTTACCTTTTGATTATCGTCAGTTAGCCTTACCCAAAACGGCCTTTGATTTTGCGTTGCAGGGCCGTGATCCCTACGAAATGAATATTCGAGAAGCCCGTCAATATATGCAAATTTTAAGGCTAATTGGGGATACCAAAAAATTAACGTTTTTTGAAGTCAGAACAGAACAAAAAATTGCCTTTCCTTTTGTCTGTATGGTTTTTGCCCTGGTCGGTTCTGCATTAGGTTCCCGGCCTCAACAAATGAGTCGAGCGACCAGTTTTGGACTGTGTATTGTGATTATTTTTTCCTATTATTTAATTGCTTTTTTTGCAGGGAGTTTAGGGATGGCTGAGGTAGTTTCCCCGGCGATCGCCGCTTGGTTGCCCAATGGGATCGGATTAGGAGTCGGAGCCTGGTTGCTGTATCAATTTAACCAGGGTTGAATAACTGGGGTTGAAGGGGTGAACTTTCCTTTTGACCCAAAATTTGTTTACATAGGTTGAGATATTTGCTTAATCCCCCCTATAACCGCGTGAAGAAGATCCCGCCCGTTGATCTAACCCGTCAGTATCAAGTTATCGAAGCTGAAGCCAATGCCGCCGCGATCGCGGTGTTACGTTCAGGGTATTACATTGGTGGCCCAAGGGTGACAGAGTTTGAACAAGCCTTTGCGGACTATGTGGGAACGGCGCACGGGATTGGGTGTAATTCGGGGACAGACGCGCTTTATTTGTCGCTGTTAGCGTTGGGGATTGGGGCCGGGGATGAAGTGATTACCGCGGCCTTTACCTTTTTTGCCACGGCGGAAGTGATTAGTTTGACGGGAGCTACCCCGGTCTTTGTGGATATTGATCCCCTGACCTTTAATTTAGATCCTCAGTTAATTGAAAAAGCCATTACGCCCCGGACCAAGGCCATTATTCCCGTTCACCTGTTTGGCCAACCGGTGGATATGACCCAGGTGATGGCGATCGCCGATCAATACCAGTTAGCGGTGATTGAAGATTGTGCCCAGGCAACGGGAGCGACCTGGCAAGGGCAACCAGTTGGCAGTTTTGGGGTAACGGGAGCCTTTAGTTTCTTTCCCACGAAAAATCTGGGGGGTTGTGGTGATGGGGGAGCGATTACCTGTCAGGATGCACAACTGGCGGCGAAACTCCGCATGATTAAGGAACACGGCAGTCGGCAACGCTACTATCACGAGGCGATCGGGGTTAATAGTCGTTTAGATGCTCTGCAAGCGGCTATTTTAAGTGTGAAGTTACCCTATCTGGATACTTGGAACGAGCAACGTCGTCAATTAGCCCACGCTTATCATCAACTATTAGCTCCGATTCCGGGGCTGATTTTACCCAAGGAAATTGCCGGCGGCAAGCACGTTTGGAACCAATACACCATTCGGATTCCGGCGGACGGGAGCGGTCAATCTCCCCAACGGGATCAAGTACGCGAAAATCTTCAGACGCAAGATGTCATTGCCATGATTTATTATCCCGTGCCGTTACATTTGCAATCCGTTTACCAAGGGTTAGGTTATGGGCCGGGTTCTCTACCTCATACCGAACAAGTCGCCAAGGAAGTGCTTTCGTTACCCCTATTTCCTGGCATGACCCTAGCCGAACAGGAACAAGTGGTATCTGCCCTCAAAACCAGTTTGGGCCATTAACGTTACCCTAGCTCTAGGGGAACCGGGCCAAAACGGAGACTGAACCCTTGCCCCCCGAAGGCTTTCCCGGAGCGTGCTAAAATTGCCATCCTATTCGATTTTCTGACTCCTCAATGGTCAATTCAACAAACCCTACTCCCTTGCCATGGTTAAAGGCGATCGGAAAAATTCCGCTGTTGATTAGTCTTGGTTTGCTGGTTTTTCTGTTAACCCTGGGGCCATTGATTGCCTCTAATCGGGAAGTCACCCTGGATACCGCTATTCTTAAGTTCTTGCATCAGGTGATTCCTGCGAGTTGGGATCAGGTTTTTGTGACGATTTATAAAATTACTGGCAAAGAAGTTACAGCAGTTGTCATTGTTATCTCTCTGATTTTTGCTCTTAGCAAACGGTATTGGGCCGAAGCCAAATGTTTAGCGTTTGCTACCCTCGGTATTTTATTAGTCATTGACCAGGGATTTAAACCGTTCTTTAATCGTTTGCGCCCAGGAACCTTTGATGCCAATTTAGCCAGCTTGGTAGAGGTGGATGGCAAAAGTTTTCCCAGTGGCCACGCGGGGGGAAGTCTCGTTTTTTATTTCTATATGGCGTTTGTGTTGTCGGCCCATTTTCCCCAATATCGTCAACTAATTTATCTGGCCGCTACCGTTTGGGTTGGGTTAGTGGGGTTGAGCAGTATGTATTGTCGGGTACATTGGCCCAGTGACATTTTGGCCGGTTATAGCATCGGTTTTGTATGGTTAAGTTTGACCCTGGCCTGGTTGCGGCGATCCGATTCTTTTTATGCTTCTCAGGTTTCCTCCCAGTAAGCTAGGGAGCAGAAGTGCCCTTTGATTGAAAGTCCTGTTCAAAAATCTGCCGAGTCATGGGTTGGCTAATTATTAATCCTTCCCCTCCCAGGGTTTCTAAAGGTTGCCCCGCCACTGAAATCCACACAGATCCCTGGGGCTCTAAACTCGTCGCGGTATAAATCACTTGCCCTAACCGTCCGATCATCGAGTCACTGCCGCCCCCTTCCGTAAATTGGGGAGAAAGATCCAGATAGATATTCCGATCCACTACTTTTAAACTTAACAATCGGGTTTGGGGAGGAATCGCCGTGCTGTTCGTGGCGGGAGGGGATTGGGAAAAAAGCTGTTCCAGGGCGGTTTGTAATAACTGCGATCGCCCTGAGGTTTGAGCGACAACGAGGGGACGAGTCACAAAAGAGGGTTCAACGCTTTGGCCATTTTCTGGGCTATTCAACCAATAAAGCTGGGCCTGATTAGCGAGAGTATTGGGAGTTTGGGGAGAAATGTCCGTCGGTTGATTGGCGTTGGGCTGACGGGGTTGTAAACTTTGGAGCGACCACCAGGCGGCCCCCGTTCCCGCAATTAGTAGAAAAAAGGCGATCCCGGTAAACCAGAATAGGGTTTTCGGTTGCTTGGGTTGCATCATGGCAGACTCCGGGCATTGGGGCCAGAAAGTGCATCTTGAGAATGCCCCTAGTATAACAAATTCCCTAAATTCCCTAGCGGAAGGGCGATCGCGATGGCTTCAAGTTTTAGCGGGCCTATATGGTTCGTGAATAGAGAGAGCGAGATAGATGGTATAATAAAAAGCTAAAAAAGAGGTAAAAACAAAAATGAGTCCCAAAGATTTAACCAAAGAAGAAAAGATTAAGCTCTTGGAAGAGTTTATTCAAGGAGTATCAAGCTCAAAAGAGTTAAAACGAGGATTAGCAGTGAAATTGACAC